>OBZT01000001.1_pt1 | contig 288087 bp, 250 predicted proteins | sample 1477011 | NCBI WGS metagenome assembly OBZT01 (sample SAMEA2580259, study PRJEB22360) | human gut metagenome | biome: human gut; feature: human-associated habitat; material: faeces | place: Denmark | collected 2008/2010
GGTACTAATGAACCGTGAGGCTTAACCTTACAACGCCGAAGATGTTTTGGCGGATGAGAGAAGATTTTCAGCCTGATACAGATTAAATCAGAACGCAGAAGCGGTCTGATAAAACAGAATTTGCCTGGCGGCCGTAGCGCGGTGGTCCCACCTGACCCCATGCCGAACTCAGAAGTGAAACGCCGTAGCGCCGATGGTAGTGTGGGGTCTCCCCATGCGAGAGTAGGGAACTGCCAGGCATCAAATAAAACAAAAGGCTCAGTCGAAAGACTGGGCCTTTTTGCGTTGGTGAAAAAAATGCCTGATGCGACGCTGCGCGTCTTATACTCCCACATATGCCAGATTCAGCAACGGATGCGGTTTCCCCAACTTGCCTACTTCCATACGTGTCCTCCTTACCAGAAATTTATCCTTAAGCTCCTCAATAACCATTTTCCTGCTAACTAAATTCATGGTTAAGGTTGCATAATGATACGCAACAAATGTATAACATTTTCTTTACCAAAAGAAATAAACAAAAGCGACCAACAAAAGCATCGGATTACGGCAGGAGACATAATGGCATGGCTGAAAGTACTGTAACGGCAGACAGCAAACTGACAAGTAGTGATACTCGTCGCCGCATTTGGGCGATTGTGGGGGCCTCTTCAGGTAATCTGGTCGAGTGGTTCGATTTCTATGTCTACTCGTTCTGTTCACTCTACTTCGCCCACATTTTCTTCCCTTCCGGGAACACGACGACTCAACTACTACAAACAGCAGGTGTTTTTGCTGCGGGATTCCTGATGCGCCCAATAGGCGGTTGGCTATTTGGCCGCATAGCCGATAAACATGGTCGCAAAAAATCGATGCTGTTATCGGTGTGTATGATGTGTTTCGGATCGCTGGTTATCGCCTGCCTCCCAGGTTATGAAACTATAGGTACGTGGGCTCCGGCATTATTGCTTCTCGCTCGTTTATTTCAGGGATTATCCGTTGGCGGAGAATATGGCACCAGCGCCACCTATATGAGTGAAGTTGCCGTTGAAGGGCGCAAAGGTTTTTACGCATCATTTCAGTATGTGACGTTGATCGGCGGACAACTGCTAGCCCTACTGGTTGTCGTGGTTTTACAACACACCATGGAAGACGCTGCACTCAGAGAGTGGGGATGGCGTATTCCTTTCGCGTTAGGAGCTGTGTTAGCTGTTGTGGCGTTGTGGTTACGTCGTCAGTTAGATGAAACTTCGCAACAAGAAACGCGCGCTTTAAAAGAAGCTGGATCTCTGAAAGGATTATGGCGCAATCGCCGTGCATTCATCATGGTTCTCGGTTTTACCGCTGCGGGCTCCCTTTGTTTCTATACCTTCACTACTTATATGCAGAAGTATCTGGTAAATACTGCGGGAATGCATGCCAACGTGGCGAGTGGCATTATGACTGCCGCATTGTTTGTATTCATGCTTATTCAACCACTCATTGGCGCGCTGTCGGATAAGATTGGTCGCCGTACCTCAATGTTATGTTTCGGTTCGCTGGCAGCCATTTTTACCGTTCCTATTCTCTCAGCATTGCAAAACGTTTCCTCGCCTTATGCCGCTTTTGGTCTGGTGATGTGTGCCCTGCTGATAGTGAGTTTTTATACATCAATCAGTGGAATACTGAAGGCTGAGATGTTCCCGGCACAGGTTCGCGCATTAGGCGTTGGTCTGTCATATGCGGTCGCTAATGCTATATTTGGTGGTTCGGCGGAGTACGTAGCGTTGTCGCTGAAATCAATAGGAATGGAAACAGCCTTCTTCTGGTATGTGACCTTGATGGCCGTGGTGGCGTTTCTGGTTTCTTTGATGCTACATCGCAAAGGGAAGGGGATGCGTCTTTAGTGACGGGTCAGTTGCCAGACGGTATAGCCGGTGCTTGCACCGGCGACATCCCAGGCCAAATCCTTCCAGCTCCAGCCGCTCCCTTCGGGGCGGCTATCCCAAAGCTCTTTTGACGCCCCCAAACTGACAGAGAACATCAATCCAAACATGGCACTGTGATCCCGGCTCATCCCCTGATGCTGTGAATATTCATTTCCGGCGGCGGAAAGCATCGCCGAGGCGATAAAGTGTTGAGCTTTATCCTGCCCGCTCCAGCTATCGTTAGCCATATGGCTGCATCCAGAAAGTAACAATAGCGAACAGACAAAAAGAATACGCAAAACGTGGCCTCCAAAAAACAAACCCCGTACAGGACGGGGTTGTGATTACAGGATTCGGCTAATTAATCGGTCGATGCGGATACGGCGCAAACGGCGGATGAGTTTACGAACCTTCACCGGATAATCGGCAATACTTTGCAGATCGCGATAGTGCTTAACGATGGTGGTATGCTCGCGGATCAGCTCCAGTTCTTTCTCTCGCTGCGGCGCAAGCTCCAGTTGTGGATCGTGGATCAAAATGGCGTTTTCCAGATCCAGACGCCAGGCGCGCGGGTTCAGGTTATTACCGGTGATCAACATCCACTTATCATCAACCCACATCCCTTTCAGGTGATAGGTGTTGTCGTCATCTTTCCATAACCGAACCACTAACTGGTCAGTATTGACGTAATACTGCAAACGGCTCAGGAAACGACGCAGATTGATCTCATAGAGATAAGGCAATGCGCCAATTATCTTGAAAGGTTCATCTTCCGGAATGTAGAAGTCGTTCGCGGTTTTATCACCAACAATAATTTCGACCTTTTTCCCTTCGCGCAGCAACTGGATAATATTGCGCACAAGGATTGCTGGCAGGTTGAAGTATGGCGTACAGATGGTTAGTTTCTGCTCGGCACAAGGCATAAGATGGAAAATGGTCTTGTTCAACAGACTCGATTTCCCCAGCCCCACTAGCGGCGTTACGGAAAGCTGATCGTTGTCGGCATCGCCCTGAAAATGATAAGCGGCATCACGCAGCTCCTGGCGGAACAGACGAATATCGTTCTTGATTTCCGGGCTTTTTGGCCGATTAACATCATCCAGACGATTAACGCCGCGGCCATTCATAATATTCTGTGTAACCCATTCAAACATAATGTCTGACATCTTACGGTTACGGATAAGATGATAACGGTCGTAGCGATATTTATCGTGCTGATGCAGGTAAACATCGTTCAGGCTGGCACCGCTATAAAGTACGCTATCGTCGATGATAAAGCCTTTAAAGTGCAGAACACCAAGGGCTTCACGGGTATTGATTGGAACGCCATAAACCGGAACATCTACGCCCGGATTTTCCTGCGCCATGCGGCAGTACCAGTCAGCGTTAGTGTTAGATGCCGCAGCGCCAATGCGTCCACGTTGTGCACGATGCCAGTCGACCAGCACCCGCACATCCAGTTCCGGACGCTGCCTTTTAGCTTCATACAACGCGTTCAGAATGCCTTTGCCACCGTCATCCTGTTCGAGATACAGGGCGACAATGCAAATGCGCTGCTTCGCGCTGGCTATTTTTTCCAGCAGCGTCTCCCGGAAGTCGGCGGGAGCGTAAAAGAAATCGACATCATCAACTGATTGAGAAATCTTGGGTAGTTGGGCAAGGTGTTGTTGATGTTTATTACGCTTAAATTTTGACAACATCACAGTGCATTTCTTCTCTGTTCATTGAAGGGTCCTCTGTGCAATGCAGACGACATAAGCGGGCAATAATAACACCAGTCCCGATTAAGTGGTCAACATTTCCAGTACCTTACTCATGATTCCTCGCGTTGGGCAAGATTTAGCGTAAGCCCAACGATCCCCTCTTCGAGCTGGATATCAACGTTAAACCCGAGCTTGCGGGCCAGCGCCACCATGCCACGATTGTTTGGCATCGTAATACCATTCAGACGTTGTAGTCCGTGATCTCGCGTATAGGTAATCAACTTTTCCATTAAGCGTCGACCTAAGCCTAACCCTTTGAGATCCGAGCGAACCAGCACGGCAAATTCGGCATCGATGTTATCAGGGTCGGAGATCGCACGTGTGACGCCGAGGATCTCTTCCGTTTGATCAATACGTCGTACCGCTACAAACGCCATTTCCCGATCGTAGTCGATCTGCGTCATGTTGGCTAAATCTTCATGGGTAAATTCGTTGATCTCGCTAAAGTAGCGGTAATAAAGATCTTCTTTGGTGACTCGCGAAATGAATTGCTGAAGTTGTGGCTCATCTTCTGGCAAAATCGGGCGGAACAAGCAGCGTTCACCGTTTTTCAATTCTACCCATTCTTCCAGCTGATGCGGATAAGGGCGCACTGCCAGCCGACTCTCGTTATCGCCTTCAAACGGCGCGATATCCAGCGTGACATCCAGCGCGGTAAATTCACTGCCAGAAGCCAGCAAAGGATGAATATCCAGACGCTGAATTTCCGGGCAATCGACAATCAAGTTGGAAACCTGCACCAGAAGCTGGCTCAAGCCTGCAACATCCAATGGGCGTAGCGCACTGCGCGCACGAATCTTTTTACTTTTGATCCCCTGAATAACCAGATAGCGGGCCAGGTTCATATTCAGCGGCGGCAGTGCGACGACGGCTTGATCTTCAGGACGCCACTCCACACCGCCTTCACCCAGCATGATCAACGGCCCAAAAACCGGATCGTGCTCAACCACAACCCGCAACTCCTGAGCGCCAGCACGGTTAGCCATACTTTGCACCAACAGGCCGTGGACCCGCGCCTGCGGCCAGGTCATTTTTACGCGATCGAAAATAGCGTTTGCCGCTTGCTGGACTTCATTGGCTGTACGCAGGTACAGCATGACACCCTGAACTTCCGATTTATGCGGAATATCCGGCGAGCGTAATTTCAGCGCCACCGGATAACCAATCTGTTCAGCAATATGTACCGCTTCGGTGCTATCGCTGGCAATCCAGGTAGGGAGCGTGTTCATGCCATACGCTTGCAGGATGGGCTGAACTTCATGGGTATCGAGCGACGTAGCCCCTTCGGCAATCGCCTGTTGCAACAGAAGATGCGCTTCTGCGGTATTGGAAGTCAGATTGCTGGGCAACGCCGGCGTTTCGCGTAGTTGCTTCTGATTACGCCGGTACTCCACCATATGCATAAAAGCAGTGATGGTTCCTTCCGGGGTACGGTAGGTCGGCAGCCCGGCTTCGCTGAATAAACGTCGTGCCTCTTGCGAGGAGTGCTCGCCACACCAGTTCGTCAGCAAAGAGACATATTTGCTGCGGGGATGATGCTTTACCGCTTCAATTAATACTTGCGCGCTTTCTGTTGCGGGAGCAGCGGCGCTGGGCGAATGAATAACCATCAGCGCATCAAAATCCTGGCTGTGGAGCAGAATGTCCAGCGTTTTGACATAATGCTCGCTGCTGGCGTCATCGCGCAGATCGAGCGGGTTAGAGACTGCCACATGTTCTGGCAATGCATCGCGCAATTTCTGGCAGGTTTCTTCGCTTAGCGTTGCCAGCTTGCCATTGCGTGACCATAAGGCATCCAGCGCCAGCGCGGCAGGCGCAGCACCGTTGCTGATAATCATCAACCGGTCGCCACGCAGCGGGCGCATATGGCTAAGGGTTTCCACCGCCGAAAACAGTTCGTGGGTATCCTGTACCCGCAACAAACCGGCACGCTGAATAGCCGCATCCCACGCCGGATCCATTCCTGCCGTGGTGTTCAACAGACGTTGAGCCGCCGGGCTACGTCCGCTTTTAATCACCAGAATCGGTTTATTGCGCGAGGCACTACGGGCCGCCGAAACAAAGCGTCGCGCGTCGCTTAACTGTTCGAGATAGAGCAGGATGGCGCTGGTTTTACTGTCGCGCGCCAGATAGTCGAGCAATTCATCAACGTCGATATCCAGGCTGTCGCCGAGCGCAATAAAGTAGGAAAAGCCCATCTCACGCTGTTGCGCCCAGTCGAGGATGGTGTTGGAGACGGCAGCCGATTGTGAAATAAACGCCAGCTTGCCGCGTTTAATCGGCACAGGCGAAAAGCTGGCATTCAGACCTTGCCAGGGAGCCAGTAAACCCAGACTGTTTGGTCCAAGCAGGCGCATGTTATGGCGCAGGGCGCAGGCGCGGAGATCTTCGTGTTGCGATGCCGGGGCGGAAAGAATAATGCAGGTTTTACAGCCTTTCTCGCCGAGCTCTTCCATAAGAGCAAGATTACGGCTGGCATTGGTACATAAAACCGCAAGGTCGGGTGTAAAGGGCAAGCTGGCGATATCCGGCCAGGCCAACACACCCAACACCGCTTTCCAGGCTGGCGTCACCGGGAGTACCGGTCCGTTAAAGCCTCCCGCCAGCAGGTTACGCATCATCAGGTAACCTGCGCGATTGGGTTTCATCGACGCGCCAATTACCGCTATCGATTTTGGTCGCAGTAGTGCTTCCAGTCCTCGCTGACTCATACCGGTCTCCCGCAGAAGTGACCGAATGATTTTAAACGCTTTCTAACTGTTCTGCTGTGATGCTACCCAGATGTTGCGTTTTTCCTGCCAGATAGCGTGTTTTAAAGCGGGTAAAATGCTCGCCTAACCCTGCTGCCGCCCCGGTATCGCCGGCCATATCTAACAGTGCGATGGCTACCTCGGCAGTACAATATTGGCCTTCAGCCTGGGCTTCACGCAGGCGATAGGCAGAAAGCCGGGAAAGATCGACGGAAATGACGGGAAGATTATCCAGATACGGACTTTTACGAAACATCTTGCGAGCTTCCGGCCAGGTACCATCGAGCATGATAAACAGCGGTGGCTTACCGGCAGGTGGTGTGAAGATCACTTCCCGTTGCTCATCAGCATACGAGGCGGGAAAGACCACCATTGGCTGATAATACGGGTTTTGTACCAGATCCAGCAAATCCTGCGAGGGTTCGGTACGCGACCATTGAAACGCAACGGTATCAGGCAAAATATCAGCAATCAGACGCCCGGTATTACTGGGCTTCATTGGCTCGGTGTCGAACATCAGCAAACAGAAGCGACTTTTTGCTTGTGCTGGGGTAATTGTCGAACAGAGACATAATTTCTCTGGCAAAAGACAGCGTTGGCAGCGACGAACGCGATTACCGCGGGCAAGAAAAGGACGTGTTGCGCGCGCAATACGCTCGGCGCGTAACTGGAGAACAGCGTTTTCGGTCATAAGAGAGCGTCGAAAAAACGCCATTGTCGCAGAGGAGAAAACGGGGCACAAGATGCGCCCCGGTAAGATTAAAGAGATTCGTTCAGCCAGCTATCGAACGGCGCTTTCGGTACTGCGCCATTAAGCATGTCGACAACCTGACCGTTTTTGAAAATCATGATCGTCGGTATACTACGAATTCCAAAGCGACTGCTCAATTCACGTTCAGCTTCGGTATTCACTTTCACAAAGCGCACTTTACCGCTACGCTCTTGCGCGACATCTTCAAAAATTGGTGCGAAATTACGGCAGGGGCCGCACCACGGTGCCCAGAAGTCGATCACCACAGGTAGATCATCCTTCAGCAATTTGTCGAGCGTTTCACCGGTCGCATTAATCACCTCTCCGTCAAACAAGTCGTGACCGCAGCGTCCGCATTTTGCCGCATCTTCGATCCGATCGTCGGGAATGCGATTGATGGCCTGACAATGGGTACAAACGGTATTCATAACTAACCTCGGGATGAGTAAGGAGACTTATCGGCAACGACGCCGGTATGTTTCTAATATGTTACATATTATCGGGGACATTGTTCCAGACAACAATCTGTTTTATTCAATAGGTATGATAGTCGCAGGCTTTGGTACGAAATCATGGCGAACCGCGCGGACTTCGGGTAATCTGCGCGCTTCGCGCAGCGCTGGTGGAGAAAAGCATGAACGATGAAATGAAAGGTAAAAGCGGCAAGGTCAAAGTGATGTATGTCCGCAGTGATGATGATTCTGATAAACGTACCCACAACCCGCGTACCGGGAAAGGGGGCGGGCGTCCAGGAAAATCTCGTGCTGACGGTGGCCGTCGCCCCGCCCGCGATGACAAACAGAGTCAGCCCCGTGACCGCAAGTGGGAAGATTCGCCGTGGCGCACGGTTTCCCGCGCGCCGGGTGATGAGACGCCGGAAAAGGCCGATCACGGTGGCATCAGTGGTAAAAGTTTTATTGATCCAGAAGTGTTGCGTCGTCAGCGTGCGGAAGAAACCCGCGTCTACGGCGAAAATGCATGTCAGGCACTGTTCCAGAGCCGTCCGGAAGCGATTGTTCGCGCCTGGTTTATCCAGAGCGTAACGCCACGTTTTAAAGAAGCCTTGCGCTGGATGGCGGCAAACCGCAAAGCGTACCATGTGGTGGATGAAGCGGAATTGACAAAAGCGTCAGGCACGGAACATCACGGCGGCGTTTGCTTCCTGATCAAAAAGCGTAATGGCACAACCGTGCAGCAGTGGGTAAGCCAGGCAGGTGCGCAGGATTGTGTTCTGGCACTGGAAAACGAATCTAACCCGCATAACCTGGGTGGCATGATGCGCAGCTGCGCGCACTTCGGCGTGAAAGGCGTTGTGGTGCAGGATGCGGCACTGCTGGAGTCGGGTGCGGCTATCCGTACCGCAGAAGGCGGCGCAGAGCACGTTCAGCCGATTACTGGCGACAACATTGTTAACGTGCTGGATGATTTCCGTCAGGCGGGTTACACCGTAGTGACAACTTCCAGCGAGCAGGGGAAACCGCTGTTCAAAACCAGCCTGCCAGCGAAAATGGTACTGGTGCTGGGTCAAGAATATGAAGGGTTACCGGATGCCGCACGCGATCCGAACGATCTGCGCGTGAAGATTGACGGTACGGGCAACGTTGCCGGGCTGAATATCTCTGTTGCAACAGGCGTTTTGCTTGGTGAATGGTGGCGTCAGAATAAAGCCTGATAAATCAGCCGGGTGGCAACTCTGCCATCCGGCATTTTCCCGCAAATTTACTCACTCTCTGCCGGTAATACTGGCATCCAGTCAATCGGCGTCTCGCCATGTTGTTCCAGCCACTGATTTGCCAGCACAAAATGGTTGCAGCCAAAGAATCCACGATGCGCCGAAAGCGGCGACGGATGCGGTGCTTTCAGTACATGATGGCGTTGCTTATCTATAATCGCCCCTTTCTTTTGCGCATGCGATCCCCACAACAAAAACACCACGCCTTCGCGATGCTGGTTAATCAGGCTGATCACTTTATCGGTGAAGGTTTCCCAGCCGAGGCTGGCGTGGGAATGCGCCTGACCTGCGCGTACCGTCAACACAGTATTGAGTAGCAGAACGCCCTGACGCGCCCAGCTTTCAAGATAACCATGATTAGGGCGGGTGAAGCCCGGAATAGTATTTTCCAGCTCTTTATACATATTCAATAATGACGGAGGAATGGCAATGCCGGGACGAACGGAAAATGCCAGACCATGCGCCTGTCCCGGTCCGTGATAAGGATCCTGGCCGAGAATCACCACTTTAACGTCACCCAACTCTGTAAAGCGGAACGCGTTAAAGACATCTTTTTGTGGTGGGTAGATAGTGACGCCGGACTGCCGCTCGCTGGCGACGGTCTGAAGGGTATTAAGAAAATAGGGTTGCTGCTTCTCTTCAGCCAGCACGTCATGCCAGGTTAATTCGTTAGCCATCTCGCTCTCCTGCGAATCTTCAATCCGCCTAGCTTAACTGCTTCTTTCTACAGAACAAAATCATGCTCATTTTTTAGACTTAAACGAGTGCAAAAAAATGTAAATTGGTAAAATTTCACACCCGCATAAGTTGATGTAAAACAATAAAATCCATTTGCGACCATACTTGATGTGTGGTTTTTATTGATTTAAATCAAAGATTCAAGGGTGTTTGAGGAGTATATATACACTCAAGCAACAATGGTTTTACCAATTGGCCGCGACAGGCTGAACAAATCAAATAATTTTGCCGGGGAGGCATCACATGATTACAGGTATCCAGATTACTAAAGCCGCTAACGACGATCTGCTGAACTCTTTCTGGCTGCTGGACAGCGAAAAAGGCGAAGCGCGTTGCATCGTTGCAAAAGCAGGTTATGCAGAAGATGAAGTGGTTGCAGTAAGCAAACTGGGTGACATTGAATACCGTGAAGTTCCAGTAGAAGTGAAACCAGAAGTTCGCGTTGAAGGTGGTCAACACCTGAACGTTAACGTTCTGCGTCGCGAAACTCTGGAAGATGCAGTTAAGCATCCGGAAAAATATCCGCAGCTGACCATCCGTGTATCCGGTTATGCAGTTCGCTTTAACTCTCTGACTCCGGAACAGCAGCGCGACGTTATCGCTCGTACCTTTACTGAAAGCCTGTAAGGCTTAAGTAGCAAGTTACTAAGCGGAAGAGGGCGACCTCTTCCGCTTTTTTTCGTTAATAGAAAATGCGTACCGCGCAATAGACCAGCAACAGGGCAAGCACGATATTTAACTGGCGACCATACTGGCGAAACAATCGCTGAAACAGATGCCCCGCCAGCGCCCAGCACACATTGCCAAACGTCCCAATCATCGCCAGCAAAACGCTGACGCCAACTACCCAGCTTAGCGCCTGTGTTTGCGGCAGAACAAACGTCGACAGTGCCGTAACACCGTACAAAATGATTTTGACGTTCACAAACTGCAAAGCAAAGCTGGCCCAAAAGCTGATTGGTTTTGCCTGAAGTCCGTCTTCCTTTGTTGGGCTGGTGGCGATTTTCCACGCCAGCCAGACAATATATGCCGCCCCCGCCCAACTCAAAAGGTGTACCGCTGCCGGGTCAATCACTGCCAGTGAAAATGAAATGCCCGCACACAGTAACATCACAATCAAAAATCCCAGACTCATCCCTGCCAGCACGCGGGTACTTTGACGAAATCCATGCGACGTAGCAGAGCTAAGGGCGAGAATATTGTTCGGTCCTGGCGTCATAGCGGTAATCAGGGTGTAAGTCCAAAAAGCACTTAAAAGGGTCGGTGTCACTTGTTATCTCCTCTGTTTTGGTAGACAGTACCCGACACGGAACATTTAAAAAAATGAATGTTTTTATATTCTAGATTCGATATTTTCGATAGGTTTGGGGTTATGGATCTGCGCCGTTTTATTACGCTTAAAACCGTGGTGGAAGAGGGTTCCTTTTTGCGAGCTTCGCAAAAATTGTGCTGTACACAATCGACGGTGACTTTTCATATTCAGCAGCTTGAGCAGGAGTTTTCAGTCCAGTTATTTGAGAAAATTGGCCGACGGATGTGCCTTACCCGCGAAGGAAAAAAGTTGCTGCCGCACATTTATGAACTTACCCGAGTGATGGATACGCTTCGTGAGGCTGCCAAAAAGGAGTCAGATCCGGACGGGGAACTACGCGTTGTTTCGGGCGAAACGTTGCTCTCTTACCGAATGCCGCAGGTGTTGCAGCGTTTTCGGCAACGCGCACCAAAAGTGCGTTTATCGTTGCAGTCGCTGAACTGTTACGTGATCCGTGATGCGCTACTGAATGATGAGGCCGATGTCGGCGTCTTTTATCGCGTAGGGAATGATGATGCCCTGAACCGACGAGAGTTGGGTGAACAATCGCTGGTGCTGGTGGCTTCACCGCAAATTGCAGATGTCGATTTTACTGAGCCGGGAAGACATAACGCCTGTAGCTTTATTATCAACGAACCGCAATGTGTCTTTCGGCAGATCTTTGAAAGTACATTGCGCCAGCGGCGGAGCACGGTGGAAAACACCATTGAGCTGTTAAGCATTGAAAGTATCAAACGTTGTGTCGCGGCGAATATCGGTGTCAGTTACCTACCGCGCTTTGCGGTGGAAAAAGAGCTTGAGAGCGGAGAATTAATTGAATTGCCTTTTGGCGAACAGTCGCAGACCATTACGGCCATGTGCGCACACCATGCTGGAAAAGCGGTTAGCCCGGCGATGCACACTTTTATTCAGTGTGTTGAAGAGAGTTTTGTGGCTGGATAAAAATAATGTCGGGATTAAACCCGGCATTTAACTTGTCGACAAAGTGCGCTTTATTCATGCCGGATGCGGCGTGAACGCCTTATCCGGCCTACAAGATCGTGCAAATTCAATATATTGCATGAGCCACGTAGGCCTGATAAGCGTAGCGCATCAGGCAGTTTTGCGTTTGCCAGCACTTTTAATACCAGGCTTAAACCTGGCATTGAGATTACTCTTCTGTCGTTTGCGGTGGCACGCCCGTTCCGCTTGGTTTACGGCGCTTACCAATATTTTTGGTGTCGCGATGGCGTTTTTTCACCCGCGGCTTCTCTTTCTCTTTAGCTTTTTTCTTCTCAGCACGTTTAGCCAGTACTTTCTTCGATGGCTTGCCGGTCTGCTTTTCGCTTGGCGCACGCGTTTTCGGGCGTAACTCATCAATAACGCGAGCTTTAATTGGCTCTTCAATATAGCGGCCTACTTTACCCAGCAGCAGATGGTCATGAGCTTCAACCAGCGAAATCGCTGTTCCCTTACGACCGGCGCGCGCGGTACGTCCGATACGGTGCAAATAAGTATCACCACTGCGCGGCATATCGAAGTTAAAGACGTGGCTGACGTCAGGAATGTCGATACCGCGCGCGGCAACATCGGTTGCAACCAGTACGTTTACGCGACCTTCGGTCAAACGCTTGATCGCTTCGTTACGCTTGCCTTGTACCATCTCACCTTCGAGATAGCAGTTGTTGATGCCCGCTTCGCGCAGCCAGTTTGCCAGCTCATGCACACGTTCACGCTTACGCACAAACACAATTGAGCGGGTCGCTTCCGGCTGTTTTAACAGATGCACCAGCAACGCGGTTTTATGCTCAAGATCATCGGCGCGGTAATACCACTGATGAATTTTTTTGCGCTCACGGGTGGACGGATTGGCAGAAACTTCCACCGGGTCTTCCAGCAGACGCTCGGCAAAGTCCTGAATCGCATCGCCTTCCAGCGTTGCCGAAAAGAGCAGGGTCTGTTTACGCCAGCGCGTTTCGCCAGCAATATGTTCGATATCCTGAGCGAAGCCCATATCCAGCATACGGTCTGCTTCGTCGAGGATCAGCGTTTCAACCGCGCGGCAATCGAAGTTCTCTTCTTTTATGTATTGCAGCAGACGCCCGGTCGTGGCGACCACGATGTCCTGGTTTTCGCTGAACACTTCCGCGTGGTTCATATAGGCTACGCCGCCGGTGATGGTGGCGATATCCAGATGCGTATGTTTCGCCAGTTCGCGGGCATGATCGGCCACCTGCATCGCCAGCTCGCGAGTTGGGGTGAGGATCAAAATACGCGGCGGACCGGATTTCTTACGCGGGAAATCGAGCAGGTGCTGCAACGCTGGCAGCAGATACGCCGCCGTTTTACCGGTGCCTGTCGGCGCAGAACCGAGTACATCACGGCCATCGAGCGCAGGCGGAATGGCGGCAGCCTGAATGGCGGTCGGGCGAGTGAAACCTTTATCCTGGAGGGCTTCCAGCAGGCTTTCGTCGAGTTCAAGTTCGGAAAAAGTCGTTACAGTCATGTTCTACCTCTGTGTGGGGCGCTGATTATAGACGTTACGGCTGCAATCTTCATCTGTTTGTATGGATATCGCTTCTCGGGTATTGTTCTCACCCGGTGCTATCGCCGTTTTTCCTGCAAGGTTTTATTTTCATGTCACAGTCTACATCCGTGCTTCGTCGTAATGGATTTACTTTTAAACAGTTTTTTGTTGCTCACGATCGCTGTGCGATGAAAGTGGGAACGGATGGTATTTTATTGGGCGCATGGGCACCGGTGGCTGGGGTAAAACGTTGCCTTGATATCGGCGCGGGTAGCGGGTTGCTGGCATTAATGCTGGCGCAGCGAACCGATGACAGCGTGATGATTGATGCAGTTGAACTGGAAAGTGAAGCTGCCGCGCAGGCGCAGGAAAATATCAACCAGTCCCCGTGGGCAGAGCGGATTAACGTCCATACGGCGGATATTCAGCAGTGGATCACACAGCAGACAGTACGCTTCGATTTAATCATCAGTAACCCACCTTACTATCAGCAGGGAGTAGAGTGCTCGACACCTCAACGGGAACAGGCTCGCTATACCACTACGCTTGATCACCCATCGTTGCTGACCTGTGCGGCGGAGTGCATTACCGAAGAGGGATTTTTCTGCGTAGTGCTGCCAGAGCAGATTGGTAATGGTTTTACGGAGCTGGCATTAAGCATGGGCTGGCATTTACGTTTGCGGACGGATGTGGCGGAAAACGAAGCGCGACTGCCGCATCGGGTGCTGCTGGCATTCTCCCCGCAGGCGGGAGAATGCTTTAGCGATCGCTTAGTCATTCGTGGGCCAGACCAGAACTATTCCGAAGCGTATACGGCGCTGACCCAGGCTTTTTATCTGTTTATGTAATGATTGCCGGGGGAAAGGATCGACGGACCGGAATGGGTGAGCAGTTCCGGATAATCCAGCGTGAAATGTAACCCCCGACTCTCTTTACGCATCATTGCACAGCGAACAATCAACTCGGCAACCTGTACCAGATTACGCAGCTCCAGCAAATTATTTGAGACGCGGAAATGGGCGTAATATTCGTCTATTTCTTGTTGGAGCATGGTTATCCGCCGCAGGGCGCGTTCCAGGCGCTTCGTTGTGCGCACAATGCCAACGTAATCCCACATAAACAGACGTAGCTCGTGCCAGTTATGCTGAATTACTACCCGTTCGTCAGGGTTCTCAACGCGGCTTTCATCCCACGGCGGTAACGTACTGATGTCGTGGGCATAAGGCATACGTCTGGTGATATCTTCCGCCGCCGACCAGCCATAGACCAGACACTCCAGCAATGAATTCGAGGCCATGCGGTTAGCGCCGTGTAAGCCGGTATAACTCACCTCGCCAATGGCATACAAGCCCTCGACGTCCGTACGCCCATGATCATCAACCATTACACCACCGCAGGTATAATGTGCAGCAGGCACAATCGGTACCGGTTCTTGTGTGAGATCAATCCCCAGCCCGAGCAGCTTTTCATAAATCATCGGGAAATGCTGGCGAATAAAATCGGCGGGCTTATGGCTGATATCAAGGAACATACAATCTGCGCCGAGGCGTTTCATTTCATGGTCAATGGCGCGGGCGACAATATCGCGCGGGGCCAGTTCGCCGCGCTCATCAAAATCGGGCATAAAACGCGTACCATCCGGGCGCTTGAGATAAGCGCCTTCGCCGCGCAGTGCTTCTGTTAACAGGAAATTGCGTGCCTGTGGGTGATATAGCGCGGTAGGGTGGAACTGATTAAATTCGAGATTGGCAACCCGGCAGCCTGCGCGCCACGCCATAGCAATGCCATCGCCAGAAGAAATATCCGGATTGGTGGTGTACTGATAAACCTTCGACGCACCGCCAGTTGCCAGCACCACCGCTTTTGCGTGGCAGGTTTCCACCGTTTCTTTATTACGGTTCCATACCCACGCGCCAACAACCCGTCGCGTGCCCGGCAGGCCAATTTTGTCAGAAATAATCAGATCAACCGCGTTGCTGCGCTCCAGCACGCGAATATTCGGATGGTTCAGCGCCTTGCTCACCAGCGTGGTTTCTACTTCTCTACCAGTTGCGTCGGCGGCATGAAGAATACGACGGTGACTATGTCCACCTTCACGGGTCAGATGGTAGCTTTCTTCGCCATTCGGCTGAATGTGGGTATCAAATAACACCCCCTGGTCGATTAGCCATTGCACACAGGATCGTGCATTGCTGGCGACAAATTCAACTGCATGGCGATCGCAAATACCAGCCCCGGCAATCAATGTGTCTTCCACATGCGAGTCAATGCTGTCAGTTTCATCAAACACGGCGGCAATACCGCCCTGGGCATAAAATGTTGAACCTTCCGTTACCGGGCCTTTACTTAGAACGATGACCTGATGCTGGTCAGCCAGGCGTAGCGCCAGTGAAAGCCCGGCTGCGCCGCTACCGATAATCAACACGTCACATGAATGTTCAGGGAGAGTATTCATTTTCTTTGTTTAATTTACTAAACACGGTTTGGTCAGCATAGCATCATGTTGTGCGAATAAACACCTGCTATTTTAATATTTGTTACAGTGGCTAAACACGCTGATGCAGGGCGGCGAGAAAAAGAGAAGTTACTGGCTGGTGGAGGATTAGGTGGTGAAATAAAAAGGCCGTTGGGTTACTCTTCAGGCAGTTAAATGGGCATTTCTACACAGATAATGCGATGTTCAGATTCTGTAGACTTATAATGATAGATAATGATCCGTCTACAGCATGACAAACAAAAACAGATGCGTTACGGAACTTTACAAAAACGAGACACTCTAATCCTTTGCTTGCTCAAATTGCAGCTAATGGAGTGGCGTTTCGATAGCGCGTGGAAATTTGGTTTGGGGAGACTTTACCTCGGATGAGCGAGCAGTTAACGGACCAGGTCCTGGTTGAACGGGTCCAGAAGGGAGATCAGAAAGCCTTTAACTTACTGGTAGTGCGCTATCAGCATAAAGTGGCGAGTCTGGTTTCCCGCTATGTGCCGTCGGGTGATGTTCCCGATGTGGTACAAGAAGCTTTTATTAAAGCCTATCGTGCGCTGGATTCGTTCCGGGGAGATAGCGCTTTTTATACATGGCTGTATCGGATTGCTGTAAATACAGCGAAAAATTACCTGGTTGCTCAGGGGCGTCGTCCACCTTCCAGTGATGTGGATGCCATTGAAGCTGAAAACTTCGAAAGTGGCGGCGCGTTGAAAGAAATTTCGAACCCTGAGAACTTAATGTTGTCAGAAGAACTGAGACAGATAGTTTTCCGAACTATTGAGTCCCTCCCGGAAGATTTACGCATGGCAATAACCTTGCGGGAGCTGGATGGCCTGAGCTATGAAGAGATAGCCGCTATCATGGATTGTCCGGTAGGTACAGTGCGTTCACGTATCTTCCGAGCGAGGGAAGCTATTGATAACAAAGTTCAACCGCTTATCAGGCGTTGACGATAGCGGGATACTGGATAAGGGTATTAGGCATGCAGAAAGAACAACTTTCCGCTTTAATGGATGGCGAAACGCTGGATAGTGAGCTGCTTAACGAACTGGCTCATAATCCAGAAATGCAGAAAACCTGGGAAAGCTATCACTTAATCCGTGACTCAATGCGGGGTGATACTCCCGAGGTGCTCCATTTCGATATCTCTTCACGCGTGATGGCCGCCATTGAAGAAGAGCCAGTACGTCAACCGGCGACATTGATCCCGGAAGCCCAGCCTGCGCCGCATCAATGGCAGAAAATGCCATTCTGGCAGAAAGTACGTCCGTGGGCGGCACAGCTTACCCAAATGGGCGTAGCCGCATGCGTATCGCTTGCAGTTATCGTTGGCGTCCAGCACTATAATGGACAATCTGAAACGTCCCAGCAGCCCGAAACGCCGGTATTTAATACACTGCCGATGATGGGTAAAGCCAGCCCGGTTAGCCTGGGAGTACCTTCTGAAGCGACCGCAAACAATGGTCAACAGCAGCAGGTACAGGAGCAGCGTCGTCGCATTAATGCAATGTTGCAGGATTACGAACTGCAACGCCGACTCCACTCTGAACAGCTTCAGTTTGAGCAGGCGCAAACCCAGCAAGCCGCTGTACAGGTGCCAGGAATTCAAACTTTAGGAACGCAATCGCAGTAATGAAGCAACTTTGGTTTGCCATGTCATTAGTGACAGGTAGCCTGTTATTCTCTGCTAACGCCTCGGCCACTCCCGCGTCCGGGGCGTTACTACAGCAGATGAACCTGGCCAGTCAGTCACTGAATTACGAGCTGTCATTCATCAGCATCAATAAACAGGGTGTTGAGTCTCTGCGTTATCGACATGCACGCCTCGATAACCGTCCTCTTGCACAATTGTTGCAAATGGATGGCCCGCGCCGGGAAGTGGTACAGCGCGGCAATGAAATCAGCTATTTTGAACCGGGACTTGAACCGTTCACGCTTAATGGCGATTACATTGTTGATTCTCTGCCATCGCTCATCTATACCGATTTCAAACGCCTTTCTCCTTACTACGACTTCATCTCCGTCGGGCGCACGCGTATTGCTGATCGTCTTTGCGAAGTCATTCGCGTGGTTGCCCGAGATGGTACACGCTACAGCTACATCGTGTGGATGGACACTGAATCGAAATTACCGATGAGGGTTGATCTCCTTGATCGCGATGGTGAAACGCTGGAACAATTTCGCGTGATTGCTTTTAACGTCAATCAGGATATCAGCAGCAGTATGCAGACGTTGGCGAAGGCAAATTTGCCGCCGTTGCTTTCTGTTCCTGTAGGTGAAAAAGCTAAATTCAGCTGGACGCCAACCTGGTTGCCACAGGGTTTTAGCGAAGTTTCCAGTAGTCGACGTCCGCTACCGACGATGGACAACATGCCTATCGAATCACGTCTCTATTCCGACGGATTATTCAGCTTCTCGGTAAACGTTAACCGCGCTACGCCATCGAGCACCGATCAGATGTTGCGCACCGGACGCAGAACCGTCAGTACAAGCGTACGTGATAACGCCGAAATCACCATTGTCGGTGAACTGCCGCCGCAAACGGCGAAACGCATTGCCGAGAATATTAAGTTCGGGGCAGCGCAATGATCAAAGAGTGGGCTACCGTCGTCTCCTGGCAAAACGGGCAGGCGCTGGTCAGTTGTGATGTTAAAGCCTCATGCAGCAGCTGCGCTTCACGCGCCGGTTGCGGTAGCCGCGTGTTGAATAAACTTGGCCCGCAAACCACGCATACCATTGTCGTACCCTGTGATGAGCCGTTAGTGCCGGGGCAAAAAGTGGAATTGGGGATCGCCGAAGGCAGCCTGCTTAGCTCCGCATTACTGGTTTATATGTCGCCGCTGGTGGGATTATTCCTCATCGCTTCGCTATTTCAGCTACTCTTTGCTTCTGACGTCGCAGCATTATGTGGTGCGGTCCTCGGCGGTATTGGCGGGTTCCTGATTGCGCGTGGCTACTCGCGTAAGTTTGCTGCCCGGGCAGAATGGCAACCGATCATCTTAAGCGTGGCATTGCCGCCTGGCCTTGTGCGATTTGAAACATCTTCGGAAGACGCGAGCCAGTGATTTCACTGGCTTTGTTGCATTTTGCATAACAAATGCGAGGACGTTTCCAGATACCACAATCCATACGGTATGAACATTTCCTCGCCTCAATGTTGTAGTGTAGAATGCGGCGTTTCTATTAATACAGACGTTAAGCTCAGAACAGCGACTTCTAAAAGCCTGGTTAACCGGGCATTAAGGCACAATAATCATACTTTATGAAGAATATACGTAACTTTTCGATCATAGCTCACATTGACCACGGTAAATCGACGCTGTCTGACCGTATTATCCAGATCTGCGGTGGCCTGTCTGACCGTGAAATGGAGGCGCAGGTTCTCGATTCCATGGATCTTGAGCGTGAGCGTGGCATTACCATCAAAGCGCAAAGCGTGACGCTGGACTACAAAGCGTCTGACGGCGAAACCTATCAGCTTAACTTTATCGACACCCCGGGCCACGTAGACTTCTCCTATGAAGTTTCCCGTTCGCTGGCTGCCTGTGAAGGTGCATTGCTGGTGGTCGACGCCGGGCAGGGCGTGGAAGCGCAAACCCTGGCAAACTGTTACACCGCCATGGAAATGGATCTCGAAGTGGTGCCGGTACTGAACAAGATTGACCTGCCGGCAGCCGATCCTGAACGCGTGGCGGAAGAAATTGAAGATATCGTCGGCATCGACGCCACTGACGCGGTGCGCTGTTCAGCGAAAACCGGTGTTGGCGTGCAGGACGTTCTCGAACGTCTGGTGCGCGACATTCCGCCGCCGGAAGGCGATCCGGAAGGCTCGTTGCAGGCACTAATTATCGACTCATGGTTCGACAACTACCTGGGCGTTGTTTCACTTATCCGTATTAAAAACGGCACCCTGCGTAAGGGCGACAAAGTGAAAGTCATGAGTACCGGGCAGACCTATAACGCCGACCGTCTGGGCATCTTCACGCCGAAACAGGTTGACCGCACTGAACTGAAATGTGGCGAAGTAGGCTGGCTCGTATGTGCGATTAAAGATATCCACGGCGCTCCAGTCGGCGATACCTTAACGCTGGCGCGTAATCCGGCAGAAAAGGCGCTGCCTGGCTTTAAGAAAGTCAAACCGCAGGTATACGCCGGTCTGTTCCCGGTAAGTTCCGACGACTATGAAGCCTTCCGTGACGCGCTGGGTAAACTCAGCCTGAACGATGCCTCACTGTTCTATGAGCCGGAAAGCTCCAGCGCGCTGGGCTTTGGTTTCCGCTGCGGCTTCCTCGGCCTGCTGCACATGGAGATCATCCAGGAACGTCTGGAACGTGAATACGATCTGGATCTGATCACCACTGCGCCGACCGTAGTGTATGAAGTTGAAACCACGTCAAGAGAAGTTATCTACGTCGACAGCCCATCCAAGCTGCCTGCGGTAAATAACATCTACGAACTGCGCGAGCCGATTGCAGAGTGTCACATGCTGCTGCCGCAGGCATATCTCGGCAACGTTATTACGTTGTGCGTAGAAAAACGCGGCGTGCAGACCAATATGGTTTACCACGGTAATCAGGTGGCGCTGACGTACGAGATCCCGATGGCGGAAGTGGTGCTCGACTTCTTCGATCGCCTGAAATCTACCTCGCGTGGTTATGCGTCTCTGGATTACAACTTCAAGCGCTTCCAGGCGTCCGACATGGTACGTGTAGACGTATTAATCAACGGTGAACGTGTTGATGCGCTGGCGTTGATCACCCACCGTGATAATTCGCAAAACCGCGGTCGCGAGTTGGTGGAGAAGATGAAAGATCTGATCCCACGCCAGCAGTTTGATATCGCCATTCAGGCAGCGATTGGTACGCACATCATTGCGCGATCCACCGTGAAACAGCTGCGTAAAAACGTACTGGCTAAATGTTATGGCGGCGATATCAGCCGTAAGAAAAAGCTGCTGCAGAAGCAGAAAGAAGGTAAGAAACGCATGAAGCAGATCGGTAACGTCGAGCTGCCGCAGGAAGCGTTCCTCGCCATTCTGCACGTCGGCAAAGACAACAAATAACCCTTAGGAGTTGGCATGGCGAATATGTTTGCCCTGATTCTGGTGATTGCCACACTGGTGACGGGCATTTTATGGTGCGTGGATAAATTCTTTTTCGCACCTAAACGGCGGGAACGTCAGGCAGCGGCGCAGGCGGCTGCCGGGGACTCACTGGATAAAGCAACGTTGAAAAAGGTTGCGCCGAAGCCTGGCTGGCTGGAAACCGGTGCTTCTGTTTTTCCGGTACTGGCTATCGTATTGATTGTGCGTTCGTTTATTTATGAACCGTTCCAGATCCCGTCAGGTTCGATGATGCCGACTCTGTTAATTGGTGATTTTATTCTGGTAGAGAAGTTTGCTTATGGCATTAAAGATCCTATCTACCAGAAAACGCTGATCGAAACCGGTCATCCGAAACGCGGCGATATCGTGGTCTTTAAATATCCGGAAGATCCAAAGCTTGATTACATCAAGCGCGCGGTGGGTTTACCGGGCGATAAAGTCACTTACGATCCGGTCTCAAAAGAGCTGACGATTCAACCGGGATGCAGTTCCGGCCAGGCGTGTGAAAACGCGCTGCCGGTCACCTACTCAAACGTGGAACCGAGCGATTTCGTTCAGACCTTCTCACGCCGTAATGGTGGGGAAGCGACCAGCGGATTCTTTGAAGTGCCGAAAAACGAAACCAAAGAAAATGGAATTCGTCTTTCCGAGCGTAAAGAGACACTGGGTGATGTGACGCACCGCATTCTGACAGTGCCGATTGCGCAGGATCAGGTGGGGATGTATTACCAGCAGCCAGGGCAACAACTGGCAACCTGGATTGTTCCTCCGGGACAATACTTCATGATGGGCGACAACCGCGACAACAGCGCGGACAGCCGTTACTGGGGCTTTGTGCCGGAAGCGAATCTGGTCGGTCGGGCAACGGCTATCTGGATGAGCTTCGATAAGCAAGAAGGCGAATGGCCGACTGGTCTGCGCTTAAGTCGCATTGGCGGCATCCATTAATAGCCATCTTCGTTCACGTTGTCGCCGTTATGGCGACAACGTGAATTATTTATGAGATAAATCTCCCGTGGCTAACGACATCCCCCGTCGTTGTGTATAGAATATTCCCCCGAAGTTTAAGGTTGGCACCTCCAGGTTGCCACGGCACACGAAACAGCGTTGGTCCCCATATACCGGTAAACTGAAACTGCAGCGAAGCAGTTAGCAGAACCATGTATATCAGGTCTGTTTCGTGTGCTGAATTGTTGACGCATTTATTTATTGGTATCGCATGAACCCCATCGTAATTAATCGGCTTCAACGGAAGCTGGGCTACACTTTTAATCATCAGGAACTGTTGCAGCAGGCATTAACTCATCGTAGTGCCAGCAGTAAACATAACGAGCGTTTAGAATTTTTAGGCGACTCTATTCTGAGCTACGTTATCGCCAATGCGCTTTATCACCGTTTCCCTCGTGTGGATGAAGGCGATATGAGCCGGATGCGCGCCACGCTGGTCCGTGGCAATACGCTGGCGGAACTGGCGCGCGAATTTGAGTTAGGCGAGTGCTTACGTTTAGGGCCAGGTGAACTTAAAAGCGGTGGATTTCGTCGTGAGTCAATTCTCGCCGACACCGTCGAAGCATTAATTGGTGGCGTATTCCTCGACAGTGATATTCAAACCGTCGAGAAATTAATCCTCAACTGGTATCAAACTCGTTTGGACGAAATTAGCCCAGGCGATAAACAAAAAGATCCGAAAACGCGCTTGCAAGAATATTTGCAGGGTCGCCATCTGCCGCTGCCGACTTATCTGGTAGTCCAGGTACGTGGCGAAGCGCACGATCAGGAATTTACTATCCACTGCCAGGTCAGCGGCCTGAGTGAACCGGTGGTTGGCACAGGTTCAAGCCGTCGTAAGGCTGAGCAGGCTGCCGCCGAACAGGCGTTGAAAAAACTGGAGCTGGAATGAGCATCGATAAAAGTTACTGCGGATTTATTGCCATCGTCGGACGTCCGAACGTTGGCAAATCCACATTGTTGAACAAACTGCTGGGGCAGAAAATCTCCATCACTTCCCGCAAGGCGCAGACAACTCGTCACCGCATTGTGGGGATCCATACTGAAGGCGCGTATCAGGCGATCTACGTCGATACACCGGGCCTGCATATGGAAGAAAAACGCGCCATTAACCGCCTGATGAACAAAGCGGCGAGCAGCTCTATTGGCGATGTTGAGCTGGTGATTTTTGTCGTTGAAGGCACCCGCTGGACGCCGGACGACGAAATGGTGCTCAACAAACTGCGCGAAGGCAAAGCGCCGGTAATCCTCGCGGTGAACAAAGTGGACAACGTGCAGGAGAAAGCCGATCTGCTGCCGCACCTGCAGTTCCTGGCAAGCCAGATGAACTTCCTCGATATCGTGCCAATCTCTGCCGAAACCGGGCTGAATGTTGACACTATTGCGGCAATCGTGCGTAAGCATCTACCTGAAGCGACTCATCACTTCCCGGAAGATTACATCACCGATCGCTCACAGCGTTTTATGGCGTCTGAAATCATCCGCGAAAAACTGATGCGTTTCCTCGGCGCTGAACTGCCGTACTCCGTGACCGTGGAGATCGAACGTTTCGTCTCTAACGAACGCGGTGGTTATGACATCAACGGTTTGATTCTCGTTGAGCGTGAAGGGCAGAAGAAGATGGTCATTGGCAACAAAGGGGCCAAGATCAAAACCATCGGGATTGAAGCGCGTAAAGACATGCAGGAAATGTTCGAAGCGCCTGTTCACCTTGAACTGTGGGTAAAAGTGAAATCCGGTTGGGCCGACGACGAACGCGCACTGCGCAGTCTCGGTTACGTTGACGATCTTTAAGAGTAACTCCGATGGAAGGCTGGCAGCGCGCATTTGTCCTGCATAGTCGCCCGTGGAGCGAAACCAGCCTGATGCTGGACGTCTTCACGGAGGAATCGGGGCGCGTGCGTCTGGTTGCCAAAGGCGCACGCTCTAAACGCTCTACCCTGAAAGGTGCATTACAGCCTTTCACCCCTCTCTTGCTACGTTTTGGCGGGCGTGGCGAAGTCAAAACGCTGCGCAGTGCTGAAGCCGTCTCGCTGGCGCTGCCATTAAGCGGTATCACGCTTTACAGCGGTCTGTACATCAACGAACTTCTCTCCCGCGTACTGGAATACGAGACGCGCTTCTCTGAACTTTTTTTCGATTACTTGCACTGCATTCAGTCTCTTGCAGGGGTCACTGGTACGCCAGAACCCGCGCTGCGCCGCTTTGAACTGGCACTGCTCGGGCATCTGGGTTATGGCGTCAATTTTACCCATTGTGCGGGTAGCGGCGAGCCGGTAGATGACACCATGACGTATCGTTATCGCGAAGAAAAAGGGTTTATCGCAAGCGTCGTTATCGACAATAAAACGTTCACCGGAAGGCAGTTAAAAGCGTTAAACGCACGGGAATTTCCTGACGCAGACACACTGCGCGCCGCGAAACGCTTTACCCGCATGGCGCTTAAGCCGTATCTTGGCGGTAAACCTTTAAAGAGCAGGGAACTGTTCCGGCAATTTATGCCTAAGCGAACGGTGAAAACACATTATGAATGATGAGGATTGTCATGGCTGAATTACTGTTAGGCGTCAACATTGACCATATCGCTACGCTGCGCAACGCGCGCGGTACCGCTTACCCGGATCCGGTGCAGGCCGCGTTTATTGCCGAGCAGGCGGGAGCGGACGGCATTACCGTGCATTTACGTGAAGATCGCCGTCACATTACTGACCGCGACGTGCGCATCCTGCGTCAGACGCTGGATACCCGCATGAATCTGGAGATGGCGGTGACCGAAGAGATGCTGGCGATCGCCGTTGAGACGAAGCCACATTTTTGCTGCCTGGTACCGGAAAAGCGTCAGGAAGTAACAACCGAAGGCGGCCTGGATGTCGCAGGGCAGCGTGACAAAATGCGCGATGCCTGCAAACGTCTGGCAGATGCCGGGATTCAGGTTTCTCTGTTTATTGACGCCGATGAAGAGCAGATCAAAGCTGCGGCAGAGGTTGGCGCACCGTTTATCGAGATCCACACCGGTTGCTATGCTGATGCCAAAACTGACGCCGAACAGGCGCAAGAGCTGGCGCGTATCGCCAAAGCCGCGACCTTTGCCGCAAGCCTCGGTCTGAAAGTTAACGCCGGACACGGTCTGACCTATCACAACGTGAAAGCCATTGCCGCCATCCCTGAGATGCATGAACTGAATATCGGTCATGCCATTATTGGTCGTGCAGTGATGACCGGACTGAAAGATGCGGTGGCAGAAATGAAGCGTCTGATGCTGGAAGCGCGTGGCTAATGGCAATATTAGGTTTAGGCACGGATATTGTGGAGATCGCTCGCATCGAAGCGGTGATCGCCCGATCCGGTGATCGCCTGGCACGCCGCGTATTAAGCGATAACGAATGGGCTATCTGGAAAACGCACCACCAGCCGGTGCGTTTTCTGGCGAAGCGTTTTGCTGTGAAAGAAGCCGCAGCAAAAGCGTTTGGCACCGGGATCCGCAATGGTCTGGCGTTTAATCAATTTGAAGTATTCAATGATGAGCTCGGCAAACCACGGCTACGGCTATGGGGCGAGGCATTAAAACTGGCGGAAAAGCTGGGCGTTGCAAATATGCATGTAACGCTGGCAGATGAGCGGCACTATGCTTGTGCCACGGTAATTATTGAAAGTTAAAAATAATACCGTTCTCTTTAAAAAGTAAAACCCCCGAACTGGTAAGGAACGGGGGTTTTACTTTTTAACTTTAATTTTGTGCAGCATGCACCCTCAACAACAGCGATTATGGATCAGTGTACTTATCTTTTACAAGCAACTTGCAATCTTTAGCATAAAAACTCGAGCCTTTACGAAGAAAGCAATATTGATGGAAAGATTAACGTGACCGCCAATTCGTAAGTACATTAAAATTGGCTTCGTTATTGAAGATTTTGCTGTGCTTTACACCATGCCACAGAATTCCCCCATTGAAACGAGTGGTGTCGTCAAAGCTCTGGTGTGGAGTGCAGCATGCACCCTCAATAACTCGCACGTTCAGTTTTGGGGAGATGTAAGGGCTAATCTGAATGGCTGCATTCCTTGTTTAAGGAAAAACGAATGACTGATTGCCGATACCTGATTAAACGGGTCATCAAAATCATCATTGCTGTTTTACAGCTGATCCTTCTGTTCTTATAACACAAGGAAACGTACTTAAGGTGCGTCCGGTGAACCAGTCGGACGCACCTTTAATAACTATAAATAAGTGTCTGGGCAGATACTATATAAATTAACTTAGTGAATGATTATGCTAATGTCATCAATTAAATAAATATAATGGCGTTAAGGCTTCCCAGTAATATAATTAATACTCTACTTCCAGAGTAGAATATTAAATTTTATCCGCGTGGTGCATCAGCACAAATTTATCCCACAACTGTTCTTCTGTCTCGACATGCGCCGGATCTTTCACAATAGTATTGGGGATCGGGCACACCTTCTGGCAGGTTGGTGTCTCGTAGTGCCCTACGCATTCGGTACACTTATCGCTGTTAATCTCGTAGATATGATCTCCCATTGAAATCGCCTCATTCGGGCATTCGGGTTCACACATATCACAATTGATGCATTTTTTAGTGATTAACAACGCCATAAGGAAACTCTCAAAACAACACAAACCGGGCGGGCATTATACGCGCATTCTTTACTCAGACCAGTTTTTTCACCAGCGCTTCACTATGACGAATACGTTCTGGTGCCAGTTCCAGATCCTGCTGAATCAGCGCAATGAACAGCAAATCCGTTAACATTCCCTGAGCGTGACAAGCAGAGATTGAAGCACTGTTTGTCGCTTGTTCTTCGGCAATGGTATACAGGCAATGAGAAGCACGCTGTTGCAGGGCATTCGGAGTAAAGCCGGTAATCGCCAGCACTTTTCCGCCCACTCGCAGCATCTCATCTGCCGCCAGGTTTAACTCGCGTCGTACACCGGTGTAGGAAATGGCTAATAACAGATCGTCAGGGGACGACGCCTGTACTGTTGCGAGTAGCGCATGCATATCGCGCACTGCGGCAGCATTGAAGCCAATCTTCATCAGCTTCCAGGCAAAGTTTTGCGCCACCAGACCCGAAGCGCCAATACCGGTCAGAATTATCCGCCGCGCAGAGCGCAACATTGTTACGCATTCATGCAGTTTCTCTTCACTATTAACGTTTAGCGTTGCGTACATAGCGGCAGTATTTTCTTTAATCAGTTTTTCGCCGACCAGCCGTAACGGATCATCACCGCGGATTTGGTTATGAATGGGCACGGAGGGTGATTCCGGCTGGCTTGCCAGCGCTTCACTCAACGCCAACTTAAGCGCCGGAAAACCTTTATAGCCGAGTTTTTGCGCGAACTTCACGACGCTGGACTGACTGACTCCGGCTTCGTTGGCCAGTTGCTGAGAGCTTAAATGGCGCGCCGTATCAGGTTGTAGCAGCAGATAATCCGCCAGTTTTTTATCACTCTGGGCAAGCCCCTGGTAACGCTGACGGATACGAAGTAAGCCGTTCATATCTTTCCTCGCGATGAAATAGTGGCGACAACAGGCAATATGAGACACACGCGAGTGAATTTTATATTCCATTGCCGCTAATTGCCATGAATTAAAAATTCCAGTTAGCCATGATGCGGTCGATTGTTGCCGGAAAAGTGATGATCTATCTGTTAGGCTATGTAGTAGCGAAAATTAATCAGGATGTTTCAGTCCAGAGGAGTATGGTTTGGCAACTCACGAGCGTCGTGTGGTGTTTTTTGACTTAGATGGAACATTGCATCAGCAGGATATGTTCGGCAGTTTTCTGCGCTATTTACTACGTCGCCAACCGCTGAATGCGTTACTTGTCCTGCCGTTGTTACCGATTATAGCCATTGCGTTATTGATAAAAGGTCGTGCGGCACGCTGGCCGATGAGTCTGCTTCTGTGGGGGTGCACTTTTGGTCACAGCGAAGCACGTTTACAGACGTTGCAGGCCGATTTCGTGCGCTGGTTTCGCGACAATGTTACCGCCTTTCCGCTGGTTCAGGAGCGATTAACCACCTACCTGTTAAGTTCCGATGCTGATATCTGGTTGATTACCGGCTCTCCGCAGCCGCTGGTTGAAGCGGTTTATTTCGATACGCCCTGGCTGCCGCGGGTTAATCTTATCGCCAGCCAAATTCAGCGTGGCTATGGTGGTTGGGTATTGACGATGCGTTGTCTGGGACATGAAAAGGTCGCACAACTGGAGCGCAAAATCGGCACTCCGCTGCGGCTGTACAGTGGCTATAGCGACAGTAATCAGGACAATCCGCTGCTTTATTTCTGTCAGCATCGTTGGCGAGTAACCCCGCGCGGTGAACTCCAGCAACTGGAATAGAGTAAAGCATAGCGTCCGTGTATAATGCGCCGCGCTTTTATAACCGGAGTTTTCTTTTTGTCTGAAGTCGAATTTAGCCACGAATACTGGATGCGTCACGCGCTGACGCTGGCGAAACGTGCCTGGGATGAGCGGGAAGTGCCGGTCGGCGCGGTATTAGTGCATAACAATCGGGTAATCGGCGAAGGCTGGAACCGCCCGATTGGTCGCCATGATCCCACCGCACATGCAGAAATCATGGCCCTGCGGCAGGGTGGTCTGGTGATGCAAAATTATCGTCTGATCGACGCCACATTGTATGTCACGCTTGAACCATGTGTAATGTGTGCCGGAGCGATGATCCACAGTCGCATTGGTCGCGTGGTCTTTGGTGCGCGTGACGCGAAAACTGGCGCTGCGGGATCTTTAATGGATGTGCTGCATCATCCGGGTATGAATCACCGAGTGGAAATTACGGAAGGAATACTGGCGGATGAGTGCGCGGCGTTGCTCAGTGACTTCTTTCGCATGCGCCGCCAGGAAATTAAAGCGCAGAAAAAAGCGCAATCCTCGACGGATTAATTTTGTTTCTCTTCACTCCCTTTCCTGGAAAACAGCAGAGAGGGAGAATGGGTCAAATAGTTTGATGACGACTGGGAAAGAAACGAGAGAAAAGGAAATTTCTCTTTGCCCAACTCCGTAGGCGATACCGCCGGATAATCCTGCGCCAGTTGCATCGCCGCTTCTGTAGCCTGCTTCTCTTTCTCTTGCAGATAACCCACCAGGCTAATCTGATACTTACGAATATTTTCGACATAAGCGTAGGCTTCATGTCCACGAGCGTAGCCGTAAGTCAGCTTGCTGTAATAGGGTTTCTGGCTAAGTAAAGGCAGACGCTGTTTTACGTCAGCCCAACTGTCAGGATTCCCTTTGGTTTTTGCCGTCAGGGCGCGGGCATCCAGCATATGCGCATAGCCCATATTGTACGCAGCGAGGGCAAACCAGATCCGCTCGTTCTCCGGCACACTTTCCGGCACTTTACTCATCATATCCTGCAAATAACGCACGCCACCGCTGATGCTCTGTTCGGCATCGGTACGATCCGTAATGCCGAGGCTTTGCGCGGTATTTTTGGTTAACATCATCATGCCGCGCACACCCGTCGGTGAAGTGGCCTGTGCATCCCAGTGCGATTCCTGATAAGCAATAGCGGCCAGCAAACGCCAGTCAATTTCTTCGGCGTATTTCTCAAACAGGGGCTTTAACTGCGGCAGTACCGCATCGACGGCGCGTAAAAATGTGCGCGTATCGACGTAATCAAAATCATCGCCATGCCCCAGGTATTTCTCTTCAATGCGTGCCAGCGTACCGTCTTCATTCATTTCGTTGAAGAAGTCGAGCAGGGCGGCGGAAAGGGTATTATCGCCATCTAACGGGCTAAACCAAGTCACCGGTTGTTCATCGGTGATATCGAGCGCTACGGCGAGCTCCGGGTGAACGCGCTGAAACAGGCTGATGGCGACAGAATCAGCAATGGTGTAATCGAGTTTTCCTTCGATGACATCTTCCATTAATTCCGCAGAGCCTTTTTTGTCGTCTACCTTCCAGCTTAATTCCGGGAATTTTGTTTCTTTCAGGGTCTGGAGATCGTTAACCACCACATGACCCGGTGCAACGGTGAGTTGCTCCGCCGTCAGGTTGCCCAGCGTACGTGGGCGATACTGACCCACTTTATAAACCAGTTGTTGTGACACGGAATAATAGGTAGGGCCAGGCTGATAATTTTTTACCCGCTCACTGTTATAGACAAGTCCTGCCGCCAGCAGGTCGGCGTTACCATTATCAAGGTCGTCAAACAGCTGGCTGATATTCTGCCGCACGGTCACTTTCAGTTTTACGCCGAGGTAATCGGCAAACTGTTTCGCCAGTTCGTAATCCAGGCCAAAAGGTTTCCCGTTGATTTCGTTATAAGTCAGGGGAGTATGAATGGTGCTCACACGCAACTCTCCCCGCGCTTGAATGGCGGCGATACGGTTGTCGGCTTTACCAAACCAGGGAATGGATGGCCAGAGAGCGACCGCGAGCAGCAGTGCCAGAATGCCGATGAACAGATAATTAATCTTTAATTTTTTCAATTAGTTAATTCTCTGTGTCGTGCGCGTCCCAGCTTGAAAAAACGTAATAATAGTGAAAGGTTTACTCATAAATGAGCGGCATTTTGCGTAAACCTGCGCCAGATGGCAACTTATTACATCCATTGGCGGCACGCGTTGCTAATTCACGATGGTGATTTTATTTCCACGCAAACGGTTTCGTCAGCGCATCAGATTCTTTATAATGACGCCCGTTTCCCCCCCTTGGGTACACCGAAAGCTTAGAAGACGAGAGACTTATGATGGAAATTCTGCGTGGTTCGCCTGCACTGTCGGCATTCCGAATCAACAAACTGCTGGCACGTTTTCAGGCTGCCAGGCTCCCGGTTCACAATATTTACGCCGAGTATGTCCATTTTGCTGACCTCAATGCGCCGTTAAACGATGATGAGCACGCACAACTTGAACGCCTGCTGAAATATGGTCCGGCACTCGCCAGCCACGCCCCGCAAGGCAAACTCCTGCTGGTGACCCCGCGTCCTGGCACCATCTCTCCCTGGTCTTCGAAAGCGACCGATATTGCCCATAACTGCGGGCTACAACAGGTAAACCGCCTTGAGCGCGGCGTTGCTTACTATATAGAAGCCGGTACGCTGACCAATGAACAATGGCAGCAGGTTACCGCTGAACTGCACGACCGCATGATGGAAACGGTCTTTTTTGCTTTAGATGATGCAGAGCAGTTGTTTGCCCACCATCAACCGACTCCGGTCACAAGCGTTGATTTGCTGGGGCAGGGCCGTCAGGCGCTAATCGACGCTAACCTGCGTCTTGGCCTGGCACTGGCGGAAGATGAAATTGACTATCTGCAGGATGCTTTCACAAAGCTTGGTCGTAACCCGAACGACATCGAGCTGTATATGTTCGCCCAGGCGAACTCCGAGCACTGTCGCCACAAGATTTTTAACGCCGATTGGGTTATCGACGGTGAGCAACAGCCGAAATCGCTGTTTAAGATGATCAAAAACACCTTCGAAACCACGCCAGATTACGTTCTCTCTGCTTATAAAGATAACGCCGCCGTAATGGAAGGTTCTGAAGTGGGCCGCTACTTTGCTGACCACGAAACGGGCCGCTACGATTTCCATCAGGAACCGGCGCATATTCTGATGAAAGTCGAAACTCACAACCACCCGACGGCGATTTCTCCGTGGCCGGGCGCGGCGACCGGTTCCGGCGGTGAAATCCGCGATGAAGGTGCCACCGGGCGCGGCGCGAAGCCGAAAGCGGGTTTGGTTGGTTTCTCCGTTTCCAACCTGCGAATTCCTGGCTTCGAACAGCCGTGGGAAGAAGATTTCGGTAAGCCTGAGCGCATTGTCACCGCGCTGGACATCATGACCGAAGGCCCGCTGGGCGGCGCGGCGTTTAACAACGAATTTGGTCGTCCGGCACTGAATGGCTACTTCCGTACTTATGAAGAAAAAGTGAACAGCCACAACGGCGAAGAGCTGCGCGGTTATCACAAACCGATCATGCTGGCGGGCGGGATCGGCAACATTCGCGCCGATCACGTACAAAAAGGCGAGATCAACGTCGGTGCGAAGCTGGTCGTTCTCGGCGGCCCGGCAATGAACATCGGTCTTGGCGGCGGAGCGGCGTCTTCCATGGCGTCAGGTCAGTCTGATGCCGACCTCGACTTTGCTTCCGTACAGCGCGACAACCCGGAGATGGAGCGTCGTTGCCAGGAAGTGATCGACCGTTGCTGGCAGCTTGGTGATGCTAACCCAATTCTGTTTATCCACGACGTCGGTGCGGGCGGTCTTTCTAACGCGATGCCGGAGCTGGTGAGCGACGGCGGACGCGGCGGTAAATTTGAACTGCGCGATATTCTAAGCGACGAACCGGGCATGAGCCCGCTGGAAATCTGGTGTAACGAATCCCAGGAACGCTACGTGCTGGCGGTTGCTGCCGATCAATTACCGCTGTTTGACGAACTGTGTAAGCGTGAACGCGCACCCTACGCGGTGATTGGTGAAGCGACCGAAGAACTGCATCTTTCTCTGCACGATCGTCATTTTGATAATCAGCCGATCGATCTGCCGCTGGACGTCCTGCTTGGTAAAACGCCGAAGATGACCCGCGATGTACAAACGCTGAAAGCGAAAGGCGACGCGCTGGCCCGTGAAGGGATCACCATTGCAGACGCGGTGAAACGTGTGCTGCATCTGCCGACTGTGGCGGAAAAAACCTTCCTGGTGACCATTGGCGACCGCAGCGTAACCGGCATGGTAGCGCGCGATCAGATGGTGGGGCCGTGGCAGGTGCCGGTCGCTAACTGCGCGGTCACTACCGCCAGCCTCGACAGCTACTACGGTGAAGCGATGGCGATTGGCGAGCGTGCGCCGGTTGCGCTGCTGGATTTCGCCGCCTCTGCCCGTCTGGCGGTCGGTGAAGCGTTAACCAACATCGCCGCAACACAAATTGGCGATATCAAACGCATCAAACTTTCCGCCAACTGGATGGCGGCGGCAGGCCACCCTGGTGAAGATGCGGGCCTGTATGAAGCCGTTAAAGCCGTGGGCGAAGAGCTTTGTCCGGCGCTGGGCCTGACGATCCCGGTGGGTAAAGACTCCATGTCGATGAAAACCCGCTGGCAGGAAGGTAACGAAGAGCGCGAAATGACGTCGCCGCTGTCGCTGGTGATTTCTGCATTTGCCCGCGTGGAAGATGTACGTCACACCATCACGCCGCAGCTTTCTACCGAAGATAACGCACTGCTGCTGATTGATTTGGGCAAAGGCAATAACGCGCTGGGCGCAACGGCGCTGGCGCAGGTTTATCGTCAGCTTGGCGACAAACCGGCAGATGTACGCGATGTCGCGCAACTGAAAGGCTTCTATGACGCGATTCAGGCGCTGGTTGCACAGCGTAAGCTGCTGGCGTATCACGACCGCTCTGATGGCGGCCTGCTGGTAACGCTGGCGGAAATGGCCTTTGCTGGTCATTGTGGCATTGACGCGGATATCGCCACTCTGGGTGACGATCGCCTGGCGGCGTTGTTTAACGAAGAACTGGGTGCGGTGATTCAGGTTCGTGCCGCTGACCGTGAAGCGGTCGAGTCCGTACTGGCACAGCATGGGCTTGCTGATTGTGTCCATTATGTAGGGCAGGCGGTTTCCGGTGACCGTTTTGTGATTACCGCCAACGGGCAGACTGTATTCAGCGAAAGCCGCACCACGTTGCGTGTCTGGTGGGCAGAAACTACCTGGCAGATGCAGCGCCTGCGTGACAACCCGGAGTGTGCCGATCAGGAGCATCAGGCGAAATCTAACGACGCCGATCCGGGCCTGAATGTAAAACTGTCGTTCGATATCAACGAAGATGTGGCAGCACCGTATATTGCCACTGGCGCACGTCCGAAAGTTGCCGTACTGCGTGAGCAGGGCGTGAACTCGCATGTTGAAATGGCGGCAGCTTTCCACCGTGCAGGCTTTGATGCTATCGACGTGCATATGAGTGACCTGCTGACCGGACGCACGGGCCTGGAAGATTTCCACGCCCTGGTCGCGTGCGGTGGTTTCTCCTACGGTGATGTGCTGGGTGCCGGTGAAGGTTGGGCGAAGTCAATCCTGTTCAATGACCGTGTACGCGATGAGTTTGCAACCTTCTTCCACCGTCCGCAAACGCTGGCGCTGGGGGTATGTAACGGTTGCCAGATGATGTCTAATCTGCGTGAACTGATCCCAGGTAGTGAGTTGTGGCCACGTTTTGTGCGCAATACCTCCGATCGCTTTGAAGCGCGTTTCAGCCTGGTTGAAGTAACCCAAAGCCCGTCTCTGCTGTTGCAGGGGATGGTGGGCTCGCAAATGCCGATTGCTGTCTCTCATGGTGAAGGGCGCGTGGAAGTGCGTGATGCGGCGCATCTGGCGGCACTGGAAAGCAAAGGGCTGGTGGCACTGCGCTATGTCGATAACTTCGGCAAAGTCACTGAAACCTACCCGGCTAACCCGAACGGTTCACCGAACGGTATTACGGCAGTCACGACTGAAAGTGGTCGAGTCACCATTATGATGCCGCACCCGGAACGTGTTTTCCGTACTGTCAGCAACTCCTGGCATCCGGAAAACTGGGGCGAGGATGGCCCATGGATGCGCATTTTCCGCAATGCGCGTAAGCAGTTGGGGTAAGTCGTCAGCCCATTGGTTTTGCAGCCCGGATGCGGCATTAAGCACCAACCACTATCATAAGCTCCCAACTCCGGGAGCTTTTTTGTGTCTGTAAATCACGACAATGGGTGGTTTGCCGTGTCGCTTTCTGGCGACACTTAACTCATTGATTTTAATATTATCTAATAAGTTTATCTTAAGTTGTCTCTTTTTAGCGACACAGTGGCTGATTTACATTCAAACAGCGGAGGAGACATAAACCCCTCAAAGCAACGTATAATCAGTACGTTACCAAACTATTTTCTTTATTGGCACAGTTACTGCATAATAGTAACCAGTGGCTCATTCACCGACTTATGTCAGCCCCTTCGGGACGTGCTACATAAAATACGAATGACGCACAACAAGGTGCCTGCCGTCCAACTTCTGATATCAGCGTAGCTATATCAACCATCGGGCGAAACGTCGAGTTAGGCACCGCCTTATTCCATAACAAAGCCGGGTAATTCCCGGCTTTGTTGTATCTGAACTTCCCCTCGGTTAGCATCAGGCTATTCGCGTCTGACGAGAGTAACACCTTGAAACGCTGGCCCGTTTTTCCCCGCTCATTACGACAACTGGTAATGCTGGCATTTTTGCTGATTCTGCTGCCCCTGTTGGTGCTGGCATGGCAAGCCTGGCAAAGCCTGAATGCGCTTAGCGATCAGGCGGCGCTGGTTAACCGCACTACGCTTATTGATGCCCGGCGCAGTGAAGCGATGACCAACGCGGCGCTGGAGATGGAGCGTAGTTACCGTCAGTATTGCGTGCTGGACGACCCAACCCTGGCGAAGGTTTATCAAAGCCAGCGCAAGCGTTACAGCGAAATGCTCGATGCCCACGCAGGCGTGCTGCCGGACGATAAACTCTACCAGGCATTACGTCAGGATTTGCACAATCTGGCTCAACTTCAGTGTAACAACAGCGGTCCCGATGCTGCCGCCGCCGCACGTCTTGAAGCCTTTGCCAGTGCCAATACCGAAATGGTACAGGCCACGCGCACAGTGGTGTTCTCTCGTGGGCAGCAGCTTCAGCGTGAAATCGCCGAACGTGGGCAATATTTTGGTTGGCAATCGCTGGTGCTATTTCTGGTGAGTCTGGTAATGGTACTGCTTTTCACGCGGATGATTATCGGGCCGGTGAAAAATATCGAGCGCATGATCAACCGTCTGGGGGAAGGGCGTTCTCTGGGCAATAGCGTCTCGTTCAGTGGACCGAGCGAGTTACGCTCGGTTGGGCAACGTATTCTTTGGTTAAGTGAGCGCCTGTCATGGCTGGAATCCCAACGCCATCAATTTTTAAGACATTTATCTCATGAATTAAAAACGCCACTGGCGAGTATGCGCGAGGGCACTGAATTACTGGCTGACCAGGTTGTCGGGCCGCTTACGCCAGAGCAAAAAGAGGTGGTGAGCATTCTTGATAGCAGCAGCCGCAATTTGCAAAAACTGATCGAACAACTGCTTGATTACAACCGTAAACAGGCGGACAGTGCGGTGGAACTGGAGAATGTTGAGTTAGCACCGCTGGTGGAGACAGTGGTTTCTGCTCATAGCCTGCCCGCACGGGCTAAAATGATGCATACCGACGTCGATCTCAAAGCAACAGCTTGCCTGGCGGAGCCAATGCTGCTGATGAGCGTACTGGATAATCTTTACTCCAATGCGGTGCACTACGGGGCTGAATCCGGTAACATTTGCCTTCGCAGCAGTTTACATGGTGCGCGGGTTTATATTGATGTCATCAATACAGGCACGCCCATTCCGCAAGAGGAACGCGCCATGATCTTCGAACCCTTTTTTCAGGGAAGCCACCAGCGAAAAGGGGCGGTGAAAGGCAGCGGTCTGGGATTAAGCATTGCCAGGGATTGTATTCGCCGTATGCAAGGGGAACTGTATCTGGTCGACGAGAGCGGGCAAGACGTTTGTTTCCGCATTGAATTACCGTCGTCGAAAAACACGAAATAATGCTAACAGCCTATCCTATCAGGCTATTTTATTTGTCAGTTCGGCCCCGGGCAGTGCTCGAAATCTTCACGTACGATATGTACGCTCCGGTTTCTCCGCGCTGTCCATGTCCAGACTGTCTGCAACAATTACGCCCACTGGGATAGGCTTTAAGTCTGGTGAATATGCGACACATTTTTCAACGATTATTGCCCCGACGGCTGTGGCTGGCAGGGCTGCCATGTCTGGCATTGCTGGGTTGCGTGCAGAATCACAATAAGCCAGCCATTGATACGCCAGCAGAAGAAAAAATTCCGGTTTATCAACTGGCTGACTATCTTTCTACTGAATGTAGCGACATCTGGGCGCTGCAAGGTAAATCAACCGAAACCAATCCGCTTTACTGGCTGCGGGCGATGGATTGTGCTGATCGTTTAATGCCTGCGCAGTCGCGTCAGCAAGCTCGCCAATATGACGACGGCAGCTGGCAAAATACCTTTAAACAAGGGATTTTGCTCGCCGACGCCAAAATTACGCCGTATGAGCGCCGCCAGCTGGTCGCGCGTATTGAAGCGTTAAGTACCGAGATCCCGGCACAGGTTCGCCCACTGTATCAACTCTGGCGCGACGGTCAGGCGCTGCAACTGCAACTGGCGGAAGAGCGCCAACGTTACAGTAAACTCCAGCAGTCCAGCGACAGCGAGCTGGATACATTGCGCCAGCAACATCACGTTCTACAGCAGCAACTGGAACTCACCACCCGCAAGCTGGAAAACCTGACCGATATTGAACGCCAGCTCTCGACCCGCAAACCGGCTGGAAATTTCTCGCCGGATACGCCGCACGAGAGTGAAAAGCCCGCGCCATCCACCCATGAGGTCACTCCTGATGAGCCATAAACCTGCGCATTTATTATTGGTCGATGACGATCCGGGATTGCTGAAACTGCTTGGCCTGCGCCTGACCAGCGAAGGCTACAGTGTGGTCACGGCGGAAAGTGGCGCTGAAGGATTACGGGTACTGAATCGCGAAAAAGTAGATTTAGTTATCAGCGACCTGCGGATGGATGAAATGGACGGTATGCAGCTATTTGCTGAAATCCAGAAAGTGCAGCCGGGAATGCCAGTAATTATTCTTACTGCGCATGGTTCTATCCCCGATGCCGTTGCTGCAACACAGCAGGGCGTTTTTAGTTTCCTCACCAAGCCTGTCGACAAAGACGCGCTATATCAGGCAATTGACGATGCGCTGGAGCAATCCGCGCCAGCCACCGATGAACGCTGGCGCGAGGCAATTGTCACCCGCAGCCCGCTGATGCTGCGTTTGCTGGAACAGGCGCGGCTGGTGGCGCAATCAGACGTCAGCGTTTTGATTAACGGTCAGAGCGGCACCGGGAAAGAGATTTTCGCCCAGGCTATCCACAACGCCAGCCCGCGCAACAGCAAACCATTTATTGCTATTAACTGTGGCGCATTGCCCGAGCAATTGCTGGAGTCGGAGCTGTTTGGTCATGCGCGTGGCGCGTTTACTGGCGCTGTCAGCAATCGCGAAGGTTTATTCCAGGCGGCGGAAGGCGGAACGCTATTTCTCGATGAAATTGGCGATATGCCTGCGCCGTTACAGGTCAAACTGCTGCGCGTGTTGCAGGAGCGTAAAGTGCGCCCGCTGGGCAGTAACCGCGATATTGATATCAATGTGCGGATTATTTCTGCCACTCACCGTGATCTGCCAAAAGCGATGGCGCGCGGGGAATTCCGCGAAGATCTCTATTACCGCCTCAACGTTGTCAGCCTGAAAATTCCGGCTCTGGCAGAGCGCACAGAAGACATTCCGCTTCTGGCAAATCACCTGTTGCGCCAGGCGGCAGAGCGACATAAACCGTTTGTCCGCGCGTTCTCCACTGATGCGATGAAACGCCTGATGACCGCTAGCTGGCCGGGTAATGTGCGCCAGTTGGTCAACGTGATTGAACAGTGCGTGGCGCTGACCTCATCTCCGGTTATTAGCGATGCATTAGTAGAGCAGGCGCTGGAGGGTGAAAACACGGCGCTGCCAACCTTTGTTGAGGCACGTAATCAGTTTGAACTCAACTATTTGCGTAAGCTGCTGCAAATTACCAAAGGCAACGTCACCCACGCGGCGAGAATGGCGGGGCGCAACCGGACAGAATTTTATAAACTGCTTTCTCGACACGAGCTGGATGCAAACGATTTCAAGGAATGAATTGGCGTTATGTGTTACGTTTAGCAGATCAAAAGACAGGCGACCTTTTCAAGGAATAGCATGAAAAAGATTGATGCGATTATAAAACCCTTCAAGCTGGACGATGTCCGCGAAGCACTGGCCGAAGTCGGTATTACCGGCATGACGGTGACCGAAGTGAAAGGCTTTGGTCGCCAGAAAGGCCATACCGAGCTGTACCGCGGCGCGGAGTATATGGTGGATTTTCTGCCGAAAGTGAAAATTGAGATTGTCGTACCGGACGACATTGTCGATACCTGTGTCGATACCATTATTCGCACGGCGCAAACCGGCAAAATCGGTGACGGTAAAATCTTCGTCTTTGACGTGGCACGGGTCATTCGCATCCGTACCGGTGAAGAGGACGACGCGGCAATTTAAACCGCGTCAAGGGTTGCCGGATGTTTCCATCCGGCAACATCAAATTACAGCACCTTATGCGGGCCAAAGCATTCGTAATGAATGTTTTCCTGCTTCACGCCCAGATCCACTAACTGTTTCGCGGTAAACTGCATGAAGCCAACCGGGCCGCAGAGATAGAACTGCATTGTCGGATCGCTGAACGCACCTTCCAGTTTGCTCAAATCCATCAGACCTTCGCTATCAAACTGACCTTTAGCGCGATCGGCTTCGCTCGGCTGACGATACCAGGTGTGCGCGGTAAAGCGCGGCAGTGACTGCCCCAGTTCCTTAACTTCATCGGCAAAGGCGTGAACATCGCCATTTTCTGCCGCATGGAACCAGTTCACTTGTGCTGTGTGGCCTGCTTTTGCCAGCGTGTCGAGCATTGCCAGCATTGGCGTTTGACCAACACCGGCAGAGATTAACGTCACTGGTGTGTCATCTGCGACAGCCATAAAGAAATCACCTGCCGGAGCGACCAGTTTCACGACATCGCCAACATTGGCGTGATTGTGCAACCAGTTGGATACCTGCCCACCCTCTTCGCGTTTCACCGCAATACGATAGCCTTTGCCATCCGGTTTGCGAGTCAAAGAGTACTGACGAATTTCCTGATGTGGGAAACCTTCCGGCTTCAGCCAGACGCCGAGATATTGCCCCGGACGGTATTCTGCCACTGCGCCACCGTCGACCGGCTCCAGTTCGAAGCTGGTGATAAGCGCGCTGCGCGGTGTTTTAGCCACAATGCGGAAATCGCGAGTACCTTCCCAACCACCGGCTTTGCTGGCGTTTTCGTTATAGATTTCCGCCTCGCGATTGATAAATACATTAGCCAGTACGCCATAGGCTTTACCCCACGCGTCCAGCACTTCCTGGCCCGGGCTGAACATTTCGTCCAGCGTCGCCAACAGGTGTTCGCCGACGATGTTGTACTGTTCCGGTTTGATCTGGAAACTGGTGTGCTTCTGCGCGATTTTTTCTACCGCTGGCAGCAGCGCAGGCAGGTTTTCAATATTACTGGCGTAGGCGGCAATAGCGTTAAACAGGGCTTCACGTTGATCGCCATTACGCTGGTTACTCATGTTAAAAATTTCTTTGAGTTCTGGGTTATGAGTAAACATACGGTCGTAGAAATGGGCGGTTAACTTTGGCCCTGTTTCCACCAGTAAAGGGATGGTGGCTTTTACTGTAGCGATGGTTTGAGCGTCAAGCATATGGTCTTCCTTTTTTTGCATCTTAATTGATGTATCTCAAATGCATCTTATAAAAAATAGCCCTGCAATGTAAATGGTTCTTTGGTGTTTTTCAGAAAGAATGTGATGAAGTGAAAAATTTGCATCACAAACCTGAAAAGAAATCCGTTTCCGGTTGCAAGCTCTTTATTCTCCAAAGCCTTGCGTAGCCTGAAGGTAATCGTTTGCGTAAATTCCTTTGTCAAGACCTGTTATCGCACAATGATTCGGTTATACTGTTCGCCGTTGTCCAACAGGACCGCCTATAAAGGCCAAAAATTTTATTGTTAGCTGAGTCAGGAGATGCGGATGTTAAAGCGTGAAATGAACATTGCCGATTATGATGCCGAACTGTGGCAGGCTATGGAGCAGGAAAAAGTACGTCAGGAAGAGCACATCGAACTGATCGCCTCCGAAAACTACACCAGCCCGCGCGTAATGCAGGCGCAGGGTTCTCAGCTGACCAACAAATATGCTGAAGGTTATCCGGGCAAACGCTACTACGGCGGTTGCGAGTATGTTGATATCGTTGAACAACTGGCGATCGATCGTGCGAAAGAACTGTTCGGCGCTGACTACGCTAACGTCCAGCCGCACTCCGGCTCCCAGGCTAACTTTGCGGTCTACACCGCGCTGCTGGAACCAGGTGATACCGTTCTGGGTATGAACCTGGCGCATGGCGGTCACCTGACTCACGGTTCTCCGGTTAACTTCTCCGGTAAACTGTACAACATCGTTCCTTACGGTATCGATGCTACCGGTCATATCGACTACGCCGATCTGGAAAAACAAGCCAAAGAACACAAGCCGAAAATGATTATCGGTGGCTTCTCTGCATATTCCGGCGTGGTTGACTGGGCGAAAATGCGTGAAATCGCTGACAGCATCGGTGCTTACCTGTTCGTTGATATGGCGCACGTTGCGGGCCTGGTTGCTGCTGGCGTCTACCCGAACCCGGTTCCTCATGCTCACGTTGTTACTACCACCACTCACAAAACCCTGGCGGGTCCGCGCGGCGGCCTGATCCTGGCGAAAGGTGGTAGCGAAGAGCTGTACAAAAAACTGAACTCTGCCGTTTTCCCTGGTGGTCAGGGCGGTCCGTTGATGCACGTAATCGCCGGTAAAGCGGTTGCTCTGAAAGAAGCGATGGAGCCTGAGTTCAAAACTTACCAGCAGCAGGTCGCGAAAAACGCTAAAGCGATGGTAGAAGTGTTCCTCGAGCGCGGCTACAAAGTGGTTTCCGGCGGCACTGATAACCACCTGTTCCTGGTTGATCTGGTTGATAAAAACCTGACCGGTAAAGAAGCAGACGCCGCTCTGGGCCGTGCTAACATCACCGTCAACAAAAACAGCGTACCGAACGATCCGAAGAGCCCGTTTGTGACCTCCGGTATTCGCGTGGGTACTCCGGCAATTACGCGTCGCGGCTTCAAAGAAGCCGAAGCGAAAGAACTGGCTGGCTGGATGTGTGACGTGCTGGACAGCATCAATGATGAAGCCGTTATCGAGCGCATCAAAGGTAAAGTTCTCGACATCTGCGCACGTTACCCGGTTTACGCATAAGCGAAACGGTGATTTGCTGACAATGTGCTCGTTGTTCATGTTGGATGCGGCATGAACACCTTCTCAGGCCTACAAAATCTTGCAAATTCAATATATTGCAATCTCCGTGTAGGCCTGATAAGCGTAGCGCATCAGGCAATTTTTCGTTTATGATCATCAAGGCTTCCTTCGGGAAGCCTTTCTACGTTATCGCGCCATCAAATCTGTCGTAACTGCGCCTCAACATACAAATAGCCAATTCCCAGCACCTGTTGTGCGCGGCTTAATTGCCCAAAGCCAATTTGCGTCGCTTTCACGCTCGGTCCTTCGTCGCGGTCGAACGGGTTAAATCCTGTCTGGCGAATAATAGTATTAAGCCAGTTCTCACCAAAGGCACAACTGCGACCGTACAACCAAATCTGATTAATATTGAGGATGTTGAGGAAGTTATACAGACTCAAACCAATGGCATTGGCAGAGCGATCAACCCAGCTGGTGATCCACGGTTCTCCACTCTGCCAGGCAGCGATTAACTGCGCGGTTGTCAGTTTTTCAGGATCAAGCTGAGTATTAACCGGTTGTGATTTTAGCCATACCCGCGCCTGTTTTTTTAATGCACTTAACGAGGCGACGGTTTCCAGGCAGCCGTAACGTCCACAGTCGCAGACGACGCCATCCGGATTAACGATGGTGTGACCAATCTGTCCGCTACCATACAAACTGCCGCGATAAATTTGCTCGTTAATCACGAACGACGAGCCAATGCCGTAATCAACGTTGATCACGCAGAAATCCCGTTCCTGCGAATTATTTTGCCATTTCTCCGCCAGCGCCAGCATCACGCAGTCATTATCGACCATCACCCGAATGCCCAGCTTCTCTTCCAGCAGATACTTCACCTCAACCGGCGTTGTCCACGGCGCTTGCGGCATGGTTTGCGATACGCCGGTCACCGGATCAACCTGACCGTGGATTGCCAGCGCCAGATTGATGGTGCGGTCCGGCCACAATTTACGGTGGCGATGCCAGCATTTTTCGATTTCGGACAGCAGCGCCTGCGGCGTCGGTGCATCAATCTGTAAATACTCAAATTCACCTTTCGGACTTAAACAAGCATTAGCAACCTGACACTCAATACTGGTGGGCGTCACGTTCAGACACAGCGTCCAGTCACCTTCCGGCGCAATCAGCCATGTACCGCTACTATGCCCGCGCGTCTGGCTTTCATCGTCGATATTCACCACCCGTTTTTCGCTTTCCAGTTCCTGCAAAATATTACTGACTGCCGGAATCGAAATTTGCGCCAGCCGGGCCAGCGTTGATTTATTGGCGCGCTTTTGCCGGTACAGCAGTTCCAGAATCACGCATTTGTTATGGTGGCGAATCTGTTGGTTGTTAATGCAGGCTCTCATCTTCACTAAACCTTGTTTAGTTAATTGCGTGATTATTCCGCGAAAACATTGCCAGATTGTTCAATACACTGCCACAAATCTTTTAATTCAGTATGTCTTGTTAATATTGAGGGCACCATGACTCCAGTAAAAGTGTGGCAAGAGCGCGTTGAGATCCCGACCTATGAAACCGGGCCGCAGGATATACATCCCATGTTCCTGGAAAATCGCGTTTATCAGGGATCGTCCGGCGCGGTTTATCCCTACGGCGTGACCGATACGCTGAGTGAACAGAAAACCCTGAAATCCTGGCAGGCGGTGTGGCTGGAAAACGACTACATCAAAGTGATGATCCTGCCGGAACTGGGCGGTCGGGTGCATCGCGCATGGGATAAAGTGAAACAGCGCGATTTTGTCTATCACAATGAAGTCATTAAACCTGCGCTGGTGGGGCTGCTGGGACCGTGGATCTCTGGCGGGATTGAGTTTAACTGGCCGCAACACCATCGCCCGACCACCTTTATGCCCGTTGATTTCACCCTCGAAGCCCATGAAGACGGCGCACAGACGGTGTGGGTCGGCGAAACGGAGCCGATGCATGGTTTACAGGTGATGACAGGTTTCACCCTGCGCCCTGACCGGGCGGCGCTGGAAATCGCCAGCCGCGTCTATAACGGCAACGCCACGCCGCGTCATTTCTTGTGGTGGGCCAACCCGGCAGTGAAAGGGGGGGAAGGGCATCAGAGCGTTTTCCCGCCGGATGTGACTGCGGTGTTTGATCACGGCAAACGGGCCGTCTCCGATTTCCCCATCGCCACCGGCACTTACTACAAAGTGGACTACTCCGCTGGAGTGGACATTTCTCGCTATAAAAATGTGCCCGTTCCAACCTCATATATGGCTGAAAAATCACAGTACGATTTTGTTGGCGCGTGGTGTCACGATGAAGATGGTGGTTTGCTACACGTTGCCAACCACCATATTGCGCCAGGTAAAAAGCAGTGGAGCTGGGGACACAGTGAATTTGGCCAGGCGTGGGATAAGAGTCTGACCGACAATAACGGCCCGTATATCGAACTGATGACCGGTATTTTTGCCGATAACCAGCCTGATTTTACCTGGCTTGATGCTTACGAAGAGAAGCGTTTTGAGCAGTATTTCCTGCCTTATCATTCTTTGGGCATGGTGCAAAATGCCTCCCGCGATGCGGTGATAAAACTCCAGCGTAGTGAGCGGGGGATTGAGTGGGGGCTGTATGCCATCTCTCCGTTGAACGGATACCGCCTGGCGATCCGCGAAATCGGCAAATGCAACGCGTTACTTGATGATGCCGTGGCACTGATGCCTGCGACCGCCATCCAGGGCGTGTTGCACGGTATCAATCCTGAAAGGCTGACCATTGAGCTCTCCGATGCCGACGGCAATATTGTACTGAGTTATCAGGAACATCAGCCGCAAGAGTTGCCGTTGCCGGACGTCGCCAAAGCGCCACTGGCAGCACAAGACATTACCAGTACAGATGAAGCCTGGTTTATCGGTCAGCATCTGGAGCAATATCATCACGCCAGCCGTTCACCGTTCGATTACTACCTGCGCGGCGTGGCGCTGGATCCGCTGGATTACCGCTGTAACCTGGCGCTGGCGATGCTGGAATATAACCGTGCCGATTTCCCGCAAGCGGTGGCGTATGCCACTCAGGCTCTGAAACGCGCACATGCGCTGAACAAAAATCCGCAGTGCGGACAGGCGAGTTTGATTCGCGCCAGTGCTTACGAACGTCAGGGACAATATCAACAAGCCGAAGAGGATTTCTGGCGGGCGGTCTGGAGCGGCAACAGCAAAGCCGGTGGCTATTATGGCCTGGCACGACTGGCTGCGCGTAATGGTAACTTCGATGCGGGTCTGGATTTTTGCCAACAAAGTCTTCGCGCCTGCCCAACCAATCAGGAAGTGCTTTGCCTGCATAACCTGCTGCTGGTGTTAAGTGGTCGTCAGGACAACGCGCGTTTGCAGCGCGAGAAACTGCTGCGCGATTATCCGCTGAACGCCACTCTGTGGTGGCTGAACTGGTTCGATGGTCGTAGCGAATCAGCCCTCGCGCAGTGGCGCGGTCTGTGTCAGGGACGCGACGTTAACGCTCTGATGACCGCCGGGCAACTGATTAACTGGGGAATGCCCACCCTGGCGGCAGAGATGCTGAACGCACTGGACTGCCAGCGCACGCTGCCGCTTTACCTGCAAGCCAGCTTGCTGCCGAAAGCCGAACGTGGCGAACTGGTCGCAAAAGCCATTGATGTCTTCACGCAGTTTGTCCGTTTCCCGAATACGCTGGAAGAAGTGGCGGCGCTGGAGAGTATTGAAGAGTGCTGGTTTGCTCGCCATTTACTGGCCTGCTTCTACTATAACAAACGTAGCTACAACAAAGCCATTGCCTTATGGCAACGTTGCGTAGAGATGTCGCCGGAGTTTGCCGACGGCTGGCGCGGGTTAGCGATCCATGCGTGGAATAAGCAACACGATTATGAGCTGGCCGCGCGTTATCTTGATAATGCTTATCAGCTTGCGCCGCAGGATGCACGTCTGCTTTTCGAACGGGATTTGCTTGATAAGTTAAGTGGAGCCACACCGGAGAAACGACTGGCGCGTCTGGAAAATAATCAGGAAATTGCGCTGAAACGCGACGACATGACCGCAGAACTGCTCAATTTGTGGCATCTCACGGGTCAGGCAGACAAAGCGGCGGACATTCTCGCCACGCGTAAATTCCACCCGTGGGAAGGCGGGGAAGGGAAGGTCACCAGTCAGTTTATCCTCAACCAGTTATTACGTGCCTGGCAGCATCTTGATGCCAGAGAGCCGCAGCAGGCCAGCGAACTGCTTCATGCCGCGCTGCATTATCCGGAGAATTTAAGCGAAGGCCGTTTACCGGGGCAAACTGATAACGACATCTGGTTCTGGCAGGCGATATGCGCCAACGCGCAGGGCGATGAAACTGAAGCGATGCGTTGTTTACGTCTGGCGGCGACCGGCGATCGCACCATTACCATCCACAGTTATTACAACGATCAGCCGGTTGATTATCTCTTCTGGCAAGGAATGGCGCTGCGACTGCTGGGTGAACAGCAAACCGCACAGCAACTGTTTAGTGAAATGAAACAGTGGGCGCAAGAGATGGCGAAAACCAGTATTGAGGCGGATTTCTTTGCTGTTTCACAACCTGACCTGTTGTCGCTGTATGGCGATTTACAACAGCAGCATAAAGAAAAATGCCTGATGGTGGCGATGCTGGCGTCCGCGGGACTCGGGGAGGTTGCGCAATATGAATCTGCTCGCGCTGAATTGACGGCGATTAATCCGGCCTGGCCGAAAGCGGCATTATTCACCACCGTGATGCCTTTTATTTTTAACTACGTTCACTAAACCCTATTAACTGTAATATTTGAGCGGCATGCGCTGCCGCTCATCACAAAATAATTAGAATAAGCCGTTGTTAATAAAAACCCTACAGGAGGCACTATGCCTAAAAAAATGAGAACAACCCGTAATCTATTATTAATGGCTACGCTATTAGGTAGCGCACTATTTGCCAGGGCTGCGGATAAAGAAATGACCATTGGTGCAATATACCTTGATACCCAGGGATATTACGCTGGAGTGCGTCAGGGCGTTCAGGATGCGGCAAAAGATTCTTCAGTACAGGTACAGTTAATTGAAACTAACGCCCAGGGTGATATTTCGAAAGAAAGTACCTTTGTTGATACCCTCGTGGCGCGTAATGTCGATGCCATTATTTTATCGGCAGTGTCTGAAAATGGCAGTAGCCGTACCGTTCGTCGCGCCAGTGAAGCGGGTATTCCGGTGATTTGCTACAACACCTGTATTAATCAAAAGGGTGTCGATAAATATGTCTCGGCGTATCTGGTCGGCGATCCACTGGAATTTGGTAAAAAACTGGGTAACGCTGCCGCCGATTATTTTATTGCCAATAAAATTGACCAGCCGAAAATTGCCGTCATCAATTGCGAAGCCTTTGAAGTTTGTGTGCAACGACGTAAAGGGTTTGAAGAAGTATTAAAAGCCCGCGTTCCCGGCGCGCAAATTGTCGCTAATCAGGAAGGGACTGTTTTAGATAAAGCGATTTCCGTTGGTGAAAAACTGATTATCTCCACGCCGGATCTCAACGCCATTATGGGGGAATCGGGCGGTGCGACACTCGGCGCGGTAAAAGCGGTACGTAATCAAAATCAGGCCGGAAAAATTGCTGTTTTCGGTTCGGATATGACAACCGAAATTGCTCAGGAGCTGGAAAACAATCAGGTGCTGAAAGCGGTAGTGGATATTTCCGGTAAGAAAATGGGCAATGCTGTTTTCGCGCAAACATTGAAGGTTATCAATAAACAAGCCGACGGTGAAAAAGTGATTCAGGTGCCTATCGATCTCTATACCAAAACGGAAGACGGTAAACAGTGGCTGGCAACGCACGTTGATGGTCTGCCCTAATCGCTGATTCGCAGAGGTCCCTATGTTCACGGCAACAGAGGCAGTCCCGGTAGCAAAAGTGGTGGCAGGAAATAAGCGTTATCCCGGCGTCGTTGCGTTGGATAACGTTAACTTCACGCTCAATAAAGGCGAAGTTCGTGCGCTGTTAGGCAAAAACGGCGCGGGCAAATCGACCCTCATTCGAATGCTTACCGGTAGCGAACGTCCGGATAGCGGTGATATCTGGATTGGCGAGACGCGACTGGAAGGCGACGAAGCTACGCTGACTCGCCGTGCCGCTGAACTGGGGGTACGCGCGGTTTATCAGGAGTTAAGTCTGGTGGAAGGGCTGACGGTGGCGGAAAACCTCTGCCTCGGTCAGTGGCCCCGCCGCAACGGCATGATTGATTACCTGCAAATGGCGCAGGATGCCCAACGTTGCTTACAGGCGTTGGGCGTTGACGTTAGTCCTGAACAACTTGTTTCAACACTAAGCCCGGCGCAAAAGCAGCTGGTGGAAATTGCGCGGGTGATGAAGGGCGAGCCGCGCGTGGTCATTCTTGATGAACCTACCAGTTCGCTTGCCAGTGCGGAAGTTGAACTGGTGATCAGCGCGGTGAAAAAGATGTCGGCACTGGGCGTGGCGGTAATTTATGTCAGCCACCGGATGGAAGAAATTCGCCGCATTGCCTCCTGTGCCACCGTTATGCGCGATGGTCAGGTGGCGGGCGATGTGATGCTCGAAAACACCTCCACGCATCATATTGTGTCGCTGATGCTCGGGCGCGATCACGTTGATATTGCGCCGGTTGCCCCTCAGGAAATTGTGGATCAGGCCGTACTGGAAGTCCGTGCGTTACGCCATAAGCCCAAGCTGGAGGATATCAGTTTTACGCTACGTCGTGGCGAAGTGCTCGGCATTGCTGGTCTGCTGGGGGCAGGGCGCAGTGAATTGCTGAAGGCGATTGTTGGGCTGGAGGAGTATGAACAGGGCGAAATTGTTATCAACGGCGAGAAAATCACGCGCCCCGATTACGGCGACATGCTGAAACGCGGCATTGGCTATACGCCAGAAAACCGCAAAGAAGCGGGGATCATTCCCTGGTTGGGCGTTGACGAAAATACAGTGCTGACCAATCGGCAAAAAATCAGCGCCAACGGAGTGCTGCAATGGTCCACCATCCGCCGCCTGACCGAAGAAGTGATGCAGCGGATGACGGTCAAGGCCGCCAGTAGCGAAACGCCCATCGGCACGCTTTCTGGCGGCAATCAGCAAAAAGTAGTGATCGGTCGTTGGGTCTATGCCGCCAGCCAGATTTTGTTGCTCGACGAGCCAACGCGCGGCGTCGATATCGAAGCCAAACAGCAGATTTACCGTATTGTCCGTGAGCTGGCTGCCGAAGGAAAAAGCGTGGTGTTTATCTCCAGTGAAGTGGAGGAGTTGCCGCTGGTGTGTGACCGCATCCTGTTATTACAGCACGGCACGTTCTCGCAGGAGTTTCACTCGCCGGTCAATGTGGATGAGCTGATGTCCGCCATTCTGTCTGTGCACTGATGAATTTTACCGAGGAACCTGAAGATGTCTGCTTCGTCATTACCATTGCCGCAGGGCAAGAGCGTCTCGCTCAAACAATTTGTCAGTCGCCATATTAATGAGATCGGTTTGCTGGTGGTGATTGCCATTCTTTATCTGGTCTTCTCCCTGAACGCGCCTGGCTTTATCTCATTGAATAACCAGATGAACGTGCTGCGCGATGCCGCCACCATTGGGATTGCCGCCTGGGCGATGACGCTGATTATTATCTCCGGTGAGATTGATGTCAGCGTTGGGCCGATGGTGGCTTTTGTCTCGGTGTGCCTGGCATTTTTGCTGCAATTTGAAGTTCCGTTGGCGATTGCTTGTCTGCTGGTGTTGCTGTTAGGCGCGCTGATGGGAACGCTCGCCGGGGTGCTGCGCGGCGTGTTTAACGTACCAAGTTTCGTTGCCACACTGGGGCTGTGGAGCGCCCTGCGCGGAATGGGGCTGTTTATGACGAACGCACTGCCAGTGCCGATTGACGAAAACGAGGTGCTGGACTGGCTGGGCGGACAATTTCTCGGTGTGCCGGTATCCGCGCTGATCATGATTGTGTTGTTTGCGCTGTTTGTGTTCATCAGCCGCAAAACCGCCTTCGGGCGCTCGGTTTTTGCCGTTGGCGGTAATGCTACGGCGGCGCAGTTGTGCGGCATCAACGTTCGTCGGGTGCGCATTCTTATCTTTACCCTTTCGGGATTATTAGCGGCGGTGACCGGCATTTTGTTGGCGGCGCGCCTCGGTTCTGGTAACGCAGGTGCCGCAAACGGTCTGGAGTTTGACGTCATCGCCGCGGTCGTGGTCGGCGGTACGGCACTTTCCGGCGGTCGCGGTTCCCTGTTCGGTACATTGCTTGGTGTGCTGGTGATTACGCTAATCGGTAACGGTCTGGTGCTGCTCGGTATTAACTCCTTTTTCCAGCAGGTGGTACGCGGCGTCATCATCGTGGTGGCGGTGCTGGCGAATATCTTGCTGACCCAGCGAAGCAGTAAAGCGAAACGCTAAACCTTAACGCCCCTGGCGCGGGTGCGGCAGGGATGAAAATTAATCGTATTGTTAATGAGGGATTTATGAAAACGATGCTGGCAGCTTATTTACCAGGAAATTCGACCGTCGATCTACGGGAAGTTGCGGTGCCGACACCAGGGATTAACCAGGTACTGATCAAAATGAAATCTTCCGGAATTTGCGGAAGCGATGTCCACTATATCTACCACCAGCACCGCGCTACGGCAGCGGCACCCGACAAACCGTTATACCAAGGATTTATCAACGGTCATGAACCGTGCGGGCAGATTGTGGCGATGGGGCAAGGCTGCCGCCATTTTAAAGAGGGCGACCGCGTGCTGGTGTATCACATTTCTGGCTGTGTTTTTTGCCCGAACTGCCGCCGCGGCTTTCCTATCTCTTGTACTGGCAAAGGAAAAGCGGCTTACGGCTGGCAGCGTGACGGCGGTCATGCCGAATATCTGCTGGCGGAAGAAAAAGATCTGATCCTCCTGCCGGATGCGCTGAGCTACGAAGATGGTGCGTTTATCAGTTGCGGCGTTGGCACGGCCTATGAAGGGATTTTGCGCGGCGAAGTTTCCGGCAGCGATAACGTGCTGGTGGTCGGTCTGGGGCCGGTCGGCATGATGGCGATGATGCTGGCGAAAGGTCGCGGTGCAAAACGGATCATCGGCGTTGATATGCTGCCGGAACGTCTGGCGATGGCAAAACAGTTAGGGGTGATGGATCACGGCTATTTAGCAACCACCGAAGGTCTGCCGCAGATTATCGCCGAACTCACCCACGGTGGCGCGGATGTTGCGCTCGATTGTTCCGGTAATGCCGCAGGTCGCTTGCTGGCACTGCAATCCACCGCTGACTGGGGACGGGTGGTTTACATTGGTGAAACCGGAAAAGTGGAATTCGAGGTCAGCGCCGATCTGATGCACCATCAACGGCGGATTATCGGCTCCTGGGTGACCAGTCTGTTCCATATGGAAAAATGCGCCCATGATCTGACGGACTGGAAGCTGTGGCCGCGTAACGCCATTACCCATCGCTTCTCGCTGGAACAGGCAGGTGATGCCTATGCGCTGATGGCGAGCGGCAAATGCGGGAAAGTTGTGATTAACTTCCCGGATTAAGGAGTTAGCGGATGACCATCTATACCTTATCCCACGGGTCGCTAAAGCTGGACGTTTCTGACCAGGGCGGCGTAATCGAAGGCTTCTGGCGCGATACGACGCCGCTCTTACGTCCTGGTAAAAAAAGCGGTGTGGCAACCGATGCCTCATGTTTTCCGCTGGTGCCATTTGCAAACCGGGTGAGCGGCAATCGTTTTGTCTGGCAGGGGCGTGAGTATCAACTGCAACCGAATGTTGAGTGGGATGCGCACTATCTACACGGCGATGGCTGGCTGGGCGAGTGGCAATGTGTCTCGCACAGCGATGATAGTTTGTGTCTGGTGTATGAACATCGCAGCGGTGTCTATCACTATCGGGTAAGTCAGGCGTTTCATTTAACGGCGGATACGCTGACGGTGACGCTCTCTGTCACCAATCAAGGGGCAGAGACGCTGCCATTTGGTACCGGCTGGCATCCTTATTTTCCGTTGTCGCCGCAAACGCGGATTCAGGCACAGGCGAGCGGTTACTGGCTGGAGCGGGAGCAGTGGCTGGCGGGTGAGTTTTGCGAGCAGCTACCGCAGGAACTGGATTTTAACCAGCCCGCGCCGTTGCCGCGCCAGTGGGTGAACAATGGTTTTGCCGGATGGAATGGTCAGGCCCGCATCGAGCAGCCGCAGGAAGGTTATGCCATCATCATGGAAACGACGCCACCTGCACCGTGTTATTTCATCTTTGTTTCCGACCCTGCGTTTGATAAAGGATATGCGTTTGATTTCTTCTGTCTGGAACCGATGAGCCATGCGCCGGATGATCATCATCGCCCGGAAGGGGGTGATCTCATTGCGCTAGCACCAGGGGAATCAACAACTTCAGAGATGTCGTTGCGGGTAGAGTGGCTGTAATTTATTAAATGCCGGATAAGGCGTTCACGCCGCATCCGGCATCTTTCCTAACGCCGATCGAGAGAAATTGCCCCCGGCCCGGTAATTGCCAATAGCAAGAACGCGCCAGCGATACTGACATTCTTCCAGAAATTAATCATATTTGGCCCAACCGCATCGCCGGTCATATCCCAGTAATGGTGACCAATCACCGCCGTACCCAGCGTGTAGAAAATAAACAGCACCGCCAGCGGACGGGTGAAAAAGCCAAGCACGATTAATATCGCGGCGGGCACTTCCATAACTACCGCAATAATCGCTGCCAGCATCGGCATTGGCGCGCCCAACGAGGCCATATATTGGACCGTACCGTCAAAGCCCATCATTTTGGGAAAACCAAAAATAATGAACATTAAGACCACGGCGATACGGGCAATTAATAACAAAACGGGGCGGGCAGCTCCAAAATCAAAATAACGTAGTGTGTTCATAACCAATCCCTTTGCAAGATAATGTGATTTAAACGTAATACACACTCTTGCACCTCGCCACGCCCCAGGCATTGAGATATTCGCTAATTATCCTGGTTACAGTGATTTAAGCGCGATGTTCTCATCTATCAGCAGTTTCGCATCAAACGTTTTGCCGCTCTGGATCCATTTGCGAATTGGGCGAATCTCACGCCCCTGATTCAGCGTGACCGCACCGATAAGCACGCCGTTTTGCAGATTAAACCAAATCGCCTTCTGAGTTTCCGGGTTGCCACGACAAAGCCAGTCATCGCCACGCATATCGCCAATAAACTGTAAGTTATCACTGTACTGATCGCTCCAGAACCACGGCGGCGGCAGTAGCGGTAGCGGTAGCCCTAACATTGCGGCAGCGGCAATTTGCGCCTGGTTATTGGCGTTTTCCCAGCTTTCGCAGCGGTGTAGTGCACCATTATCAAGACGAGTGATTGCCACATCGCCACCGGCAAAGATCGCGGGATCGCAGGTGCGGCAAGCCTCATCAATGACAATGCCATTGGCAGTATCAAGGTTGGCCTCGCGAGCCAGTTGCTCGTTGGCGCTGATACCAATACCGTAAATCACCACATCAGCCTGAAGCGTTTCCCCACTTTGCAGCGTCAGTTCTACTTTTTCACCATCGACCACATGTTCAATGGCATTATTGAGCAGAATGCGCACACCAGCCTGCTGGTGGCGCTGTAAAAGATAGCGTTGCACGGGCGGTGGTGCATTACGGCCCATGACGGTTGCCGCCAGTTCAATCACTGTCACCTTACATCTGCGCTGCGTGGCGCTGGCAGCCAGTTCCAGACCAATAGTTCCGGCACCGATAATCACGACTGACCGTTCGGGCTGCAGAACTTCTCGCAGTCTGGCGGCATCACCGGCATGGCGTAGGGTAAAGCAGCGTTCTCCCAGTGCATCAAGCAACGGCAGCGGTCGAGCTGCCGCGCCGGTTGCTATAAAAAGCTGATCCCAGTGCCAGCTTTCGCCGTTGGTTAACACTAACTCTCGTGTGTCGCGACCCAGCGTTTTGATGGTTACACCGGAATGCAGATGAACATTGTTTTCCTGCCACCAGTTAGCGGGTAACACCTGCTGTAACTGCGGGGAATCTTCCAGCAACATGGATTTCGAGAGTGGAGGTCGTTCATAAGGAAGATGTCGCTCATCGGAAAACAGATGCAGCTCACCGGTGAACCCTTGCTGGCGTAGCGAGGCCGCAGCCATTGCCGCCGCTTGCCCGCCACCGACAATAATGATCGTTTTTTCTTTCATCGTGCTTCCTTAAAGATCCAGCCCAGCCGCTACGTGGCGAATGCCGCGAATCGCTAAACCCGCATCAGCGTTGATCATCACACCGCTTAATGCGCGATTATTGCGCCGCGATGCCAACATCACATACGGCCCCGTAAAATCCGCCGGTTGCGGGAAAAATTGCAGCGGTAAAATGGCGGCAATTTTCTCCGGCGTCAGAGACTGCATTATCGAGGTTTCACTTTGCCCGAGCGCCTGTGGGCCGCGCAGGTCGCTGGCCATACCACACGGGCCGACGCCATTCACCCGCACTTTCGGTGCCAGTTCATAAGCCAGTTGGCGAATAAGTCCGGTTGCGGCATGTTTACTGGCGGTGTACAGCGGGCCACCGCCGCCAGGATACCAGGCGGCATTTGACAGTGTGAAAATCATGCTGCCTTCACTGGCGATTAACGCCGGAGCGCAGGCTTTTGCGCCCAGCAGGTAACCGAGTACGTTGACGTTAAACAGCTCGTGGAAGCCGGTTTCGAGCGTCTCTGCGGGAGTATTAACCAGTGAGGCATTGTGATCCCAGATGCCTGCATTGCCGATAAAACAATCCAGCTTGCCGGAACGAGTCAGGATCTGATCGACCGCGCGTTGATAATCGGCATAACAGGTCACGTTACCTTCCACCGCCAGAATATGTTCGCCAAATCGCTGACGCAGACTGGCGACTTTTGCCGCCGACAGTTCCAGCGTGGCAACCTGCGCGCCTTCTTCGATAAATCGCTCGACCAGCGCCAGCCCTAATCCCGATCCGCCGCCGGTAATAAAAATGGACTCGTTATGCAGATCGCTCATGGCTGCGCCTCCGGTAAGTCGATGAAAATGTCACCACCTTCAACGTGTACTGGATAAGTGGTGAGCGGATCGGTGGCGGGCAGGCATAACGCTTTCCCCGTTTTCAGGCAAAAACTGGCGGCGTGTAGCGGGCACTCCACCGTGGCGTCATCTTCCAGATACCCTTCTGACATTGACGCATTACCATGGCTGCAACGATCGTTAATGGCATAAAACTCGCCGCCAACGTTGAACAGGGCGATGACGGGCGAGGTATCGATCCGGAGAGCCTCACCCTCCGGCACATCCGCAACGGGACACGCATAAATTCGATTCATCAGAACAGTACACTCAGGTTATGGGAAGTGATTACCGCTTGATCCAGGACGATATCCCGTTCCAGCAAGCGCCAGTTGTCATCTTCCAGACGGCGAACTTTGTCGAAACGCGTTCCAACATAGAATGTTTCATCGCGCTCTTTTTGTGCCCGATAAAGTAGATAATTCACCCTCACGGCAAATACATTTGGGATGTCGGTTTCGCTTACCTGGCAGTTGCTGATTAAGTGACGAGTGCGTGACGGCGGCTCTTCTGCCCAGGCCATGCCCGTTTCCAGACGGGCGATTCGCCGCTCCAGCTGGTCTTTGGTGTCATTAAAAATCCAGGTCGTCGGTGGCTGAACGCCTTTGCGGCGGTCGCGCGTTTGCGCGTTAACCGTGGTGCGCATGGTGTAACGAATCTCTTCGTCGAGCTGTGCCAGCCAGTCACGAAATTTCCAGTCATCCAGCAGACTGGCTTCGTGAAAGAGAAACTGGCTAATGCGGTGATGTAACTCCAGTGAAACTTGCGCACTCATTTCATCACCTCCTGCTGGTAAGCGGCGGTTTTATCGAGCACTTCTTGCCAGCTTTCGCTACTCAGGAGATCGGCCCAACGTTGGTACATTCCGCGAGCGGCAGTTTCTGAGAAAATATAGTTAGTAATGCCAGGAATGCCGTCGTCGCGACGCTTTTCCTGACCAAGCCCCATTTCCAGACACAGTTTGCTGTTGCGGGCGCGGTGGCCTTTAAGCAATTTCTGGATTTCACACCAGTTCTCCGAGTCATCCTGCTCGAGAAAACCAGCAGGACCAAAAGCACGAGTGGCGCTGTTTTCAAAAGCGGCTTTAACTTCATCGGAGGCGGCTTTGTCAGTAATACAGAACGCCCACACTTCAACTTGATCAGGGCCGCGCGGATGCCAGACGCGGAGCGTGGCAGTGCCGTTGAGCCATGAAAGCGTGGGGAAAATATTGTTATGACCCGCCAGGCGCAGGGCGCGAACTTCACCTAAACGTTGTTCTGCTTCGGCATAGGTTTCGCGGTAATAGCTTGAAACTGCGCCATCGACCCAGACATTAGCATCCGGTTTTTCAGTAAAGAAGAAACCGCTACCGTGACCGTCCTGACCAAATTGCAGCGCATCTTTGGCGGTTTCCCACACCGGGCGGGCGGTTTGTCCATCACCGAGGCGCTTATCGCTGCCATCATCTTTCGCCCCTAATACCTGAACGGCAGAAGCATGGCTGAACAGAGCATGATACTGGTCACTGGCGAACTGCTCTGCCGGGAATTTCCAGTTGCAGTTGATCACCCACTTTTGTACGCCGCCGACAATTTCGGTGTCGCCTTCGCGACGATCCAGCATGCCATCCAGATACCAGGCAATGTCACCCAGGTAATCACGCAGGCCCGGTGCGCTGGTATCCCAGTTGCCAAAAATCAGCCCTTTATAACTCTCCACACAAGGAACTTCGTTTAGCCCCCAGTGGGATTTACACAACCCTTGTGGATAGGCGCGAGGTTCCAGCGGTACATCGATCAACTCGCCGTTAATGCCATAAGACCAGCCGTGATACGGGCAGGTAAAGGCGCGAGTGTTGCCGCAATCTGCATAACTCACACGCATGGCCCGGTGGCGGCATTGGTTGAGAAACGCCTTGATGCTGCCGTCTTTCTGACGCACTACGACAACCGCATCTTCTCCCATGTAGGTGTTAAAGAAATCACCGGGTTTTGGGATCTGGCTTTCGTGGGCGAGAAATAGCCAGCAACGACCGAAAATACGCTCAAGCTCCAGTTGGTAAATGTCCGGGTCGGTATAAATACGCGGAGTGACCCGACCGTTTTGGGTGTCAATCAGTTGGTAAATGTTCAAATCTGAGGGTGTGGTCATATTTTTTAATCCTGAAAGATAAGATGTATTGACCTTCTATTTTTGTGCCATAAGGATGTTGCTGGTTGGTTGCTAATATGTGAAATAGTTAATTTCTACCAGCTGAGACGTTTTTTCGATAACAAGGGGAAGGTGATGGAACTACGGCATTTACGCTATTTCGTCGCAGTGGCGCAGGCACAGAACTTTACCCGTGCGGCGGAAAAACTGCATACCTCACAGCCTTCGTTAAGCAGCCAGATCCGCGATCTTGAAAACTGTGTCGGTGTTCCGTTACTGGTGAGGGATAAGCGCAAAGTCGCGTTGACGGCGGCGGGAGAATGTTTTCTCCAGGACGCGCTGGCAATCCTCGAACAAGCGGAAAATGCCAAATTACGGGCGCGGAAAATTGTTCAGGAAGACAGACAATTAACCATTGGCTTTGTGCCATCGGCGGAAGTGAATTTATTGCCAAAAGTATTACCGATGTTTCGTCTCAGACAGCCAGACACCTTGATTGAGCTGGTGAGTTTAATCACCACGCAACAGGAGGAAAAAATTCGCCGTGGTGAACTCGACGTCGGCTTAATGCGCCATCCTGTTTATAGCCCGGAGATTGATTATCTGGAGCTTTTTGACGAACCATTAGTGGTGGTGTTACCGGTTGATCACCCTTTAGCACATGAAAAAGAGATCACCGCCGCGCAACTGGATGGCGTGAATTTCGTCAGTACCGATCCGGCGTATTCCGGTTCGCTTGCGCCGATCGTTAAAGCGTGGTTTGCGCAAGAAAACAGCCAGCCAAATATCGTCCAGGTGGCAACGAATATTCTGGTGACCATGAATCTGGTGGGCATGGGGCTGGGCGTCACTTTGATACCCGGTTATATGAATAATTTTAATACCGGGCAGGTTGTTTTTCGTCCCATTGCCGGAAATGTGCCTTCCATTGCTTTACTGATGGCGTGGAAGAAAGGGGAGATGAAGCCGGCATTACGCGATTTCATCGCCATTGTGCAGGAACGTTTGGCAAGCGTAACGGCATAATTACGCATTATTTTTGCAACATGCGTCGCGGATCTCAGTTTTTTAGTGCTTGTGAACTGGCGTTACAGACATCGGGAAGCAGGCTCGAATATTCTTATTTTTCAACTTGCACCAACATTCGATTAACCCCAGACTAACGCCTCCTGACGGGAGGGACTCATGGTTTTGCAATCCACGCGCTGGTTGGCGCTCGGCTATTTCACATACTTTTTTAGTTACGGCATTTTTCTACCTTTCTGGAGCGTCTGGCTTAAAGGGATTGGTTTAACGCCAGAAACCATCGGCCTGTTATTGGGGGCAGGTCTGGTTGCCCGTTTTCTCGGGAGTTTGCTCATCGCGCCCCGCGTCAGCGATCCTTCCCGCCTGATTTTCGCCTTGCGCGTGCTGGCACTGCTGACACTTCTCTTTGCTGTCGCCTTCTGGGCGGGGGCGCACGTAGCGTGGCTGATGCTGGTGATGATTGGCTTTAACCTCTTTTTCTCACCGCTGGTACCGTTGACCGATGCACTGGCGAATACGTGGCAAAAGCAGTTCCCGCTTGATTACGGCAAAGTGCGACTGTGGGGCTCGGTGGCGTTTGTCATTGGCTCGGCGCTGACGGGCAAACTGGTCACTATGTTTGATTATCGGGTGATCCTCGCGCTGTTGACGTTGGGCGTGGCATCCATGCTGCTCGGCTTTCTCATCCGTCCGACGATTCAGCCACAAGGGGCAAGCCGCCAGCAGGAGAGCACCGGTTGGTCAGCGTGGTTGGCGCTGGTTCGCCAGAACTGGCGCTTTCTGGCCTGCGTTTGTTTATTGCAGGGGGCACATGCGGCCTATTACGGTTTTAGCGCCATTTACTGGCAGGCAGCTGGCTACTCGGCCTCGGCGGTGGGGTATTTGTGGTCGCTGGGCGTGGTGGCGGAAGTCATTATCTTTGCGCTGAGTAATAAACTTTTCCGCCGTTGTAGTGCACGCGATATGCTGTTGATCTCGGCGATTTGCGGCGTAGTGCGCTGGGGCATTATGGGAGCAACTACGGCGTTGCCGTGGTTGATAGTGGTGCAAATTCTGCATTGCGGCACCTTCACGGTCTGCCACCTGGCCGCCATGCGTTATATTGCTGCTCGCCAGGGTAGCGAAGTCATCCGTTTACAGGCGGTTTACTCTGCCGTCGCGATGGGCGGCAGTATCGCTATCATGACCGTTTTCGCCGGTTTCCTGTATCAATATCTGGGCCACGGCGTGTTCTGGGTAATGGCGCTGGTGGCGCTGCCGGCAATGTTTTTGCGCCCGAAAGTTGTTCCCTCATGCTGATTCGAGCATTTTGCGGATCTGCTCCTGTTGATGTGTTGTCAGCGTCAGGTCCGTATAGATCAGCGGTGGTGAAAAGAGCGGTAATGGCATGGTATAAGGCGCAATAATCAGTGCCGCGCCACGCGGAGCGCCTGTCTGCAAAAATGCCTTTACCGACATATGCTTAATGTTGAGCGGCAGTAACGTTAGTTCGCGTAACTGCTGCTCAATCTGCGCTTCTCGCTCGCTATCATTCCCGGTCAGTAGAATAATCTGTTTTTCATGCAGATCGTTTTCCTGCATTAGCCAGGCACCGAAAATCACCGCGACCAGACCACTTTCCTCATCAGAAAGATGGACGCCGTATTCACTTTCAAATCCGGCCAGCGCCGCGCGGGTGGTGCGCACCAGGCGTGGGTACAGTCTGGCGAACTCTTCCGGCAGGGTATTATCAATACCGATGGCAAACAAACTGCGATTTAACGCCTGGGCGAGGTGGGTATAAAGCTGATCACATAACCCCTGTTCATCATAAAAACGAACATTTCCCAGCTCACGAAAATGGTTTACCAGACGTTTGATAGACTGACGCAATTGTCTGTCTCGCTGATGCGCATCCCGCAGTGGATCGGGAACCCGCAACATGGAAAAAAGTAGTGCCATAAACAGTGGCTCATCAGGCGGTACAGGCTGGAGCGCCCGACGCTGCCAGTGGCGTCCAATTTCCTGCGCTACCTGAAATTCAAGGCAGGATTCCGCCCAGCGACGTTGGAGCGGATTAAACTGAGGCGTCATTCCAGCGTGGTGCTGCAGCAAACAATATTGCAGATACAGACACAGGAAATGAATATCGCGCGATTCAAAGCGTTTTTGCAGCCGTCGGGAGCAGAGATTCACTAACGCTTGTAGATTGGTATCGTCGTAAAAGTTACGCGCAATTCCGCGCCGCTTCAATTCACTCTTCAGGGCGGGGGTGAATTGGCTGGTAATAAATGACGGACACAGACGGAAACCACGTCGTAGCCAGTGAAATAAACACAAACGTTGGTTAAGCACTGTACCTTCAACCCGGTAGCTACCGTCATAACCAGTCGTCAGTGTGAGTTGATGATAGCGCAGGATCTCCCGTCCTGTTTCGCTGATATCAAGACTGGCAATATCATCATCCACACCATTAAGCTCGCTGAAGGTTGCCATGGTGGCGGTCAACCCCGGCTGAAAGAGCGTCAGCAAGATCTGGCAGCGGCGCTGGGGAGCCGAAAGGACAGATGGTGGAGCAAGCGTAGGCATCATCTGTAGATCTCCCATAAGCATAATTGATAAGAATAGCTAAAGTTTGCTCAGGGAAATGACGAAGGGAATGCTAATCATCAGAAATGTTGGCAAGCGTCACAGAATTTTTCTCATCTTAAACTGTTCTGACCAGTGGATTAGCATGTCTTAAGGTGGTTTTGTGAATGATTATCGTGCTAGCGATCATGGGTTAGTTCTGCGGATTCAACGCGCTAAGGATAAAGTCCACCATCTGTTCGCGATAAACATCGCCGTGACGATCGGAAAAAGCATCAATGTGTTCGCCATCCGGGATTAGGATCAACCGTTTTGGCTCTTTTGCCAGGCTATACAACTTTTCGCTGTGCTGCCATGGGATAACGTGATCGGCTTTACCGTGAATGAGTAAAAGCGGGATCGGGCTGACGCTGGCGATGTAATTTTCGCCGCTGTAACTCTCATCAAGTAAGTAGCCACTGCCGGGGATCATCTGGTTGGCGATGGTTGCATAAGAGGCAAATGTGGAGTCGAGGATCACCGCACGTATGCCTTCACGATCACCCTGACCAATAACAGCAAGAATATTCGCCCCGCCAATACTCTGCCCGAACAGCACCAGCCGTTGTGGGTTTACATCACTGCGATGGCGCACCACATTGATGGCGCTTTGCGTATCGTCCAGCAATCCGGCCTGGGACGGCGTGCCTTTTGATTTACCAAACCCGCGATAATCAAACATAAAAACGTTGAAATTACGCTCGGGTAACCAACTGACCAGCGGCCAGTGGGCGGACATATTTCCGGCATTGCCGTGAGCATGAATGATGGTTGCGATGGTGTTGTCAGCAGGGCCCGACGAAGAAGGGATAAACCAGCCTTGCAGACGAGTACCGTCCTTAGCCGTAAATTCGACGGATTCCGCCGACCAGGGATCGGGACCGTAAATTTTATCGTCGGGATAATAGAAGAAGTTGATGGCAACGCGCGGCACTAAATAAACGCAGAAGGCAACAACAAAGAGAATAAACAGAATTTTGAGAACGCGTTTGTTCACTGGCAGTGCCATAACCTTTCCTTGCGACTTCTTTATCATCCATTAATCGGGGAAAGATGGTGGGAGAGTGACGAAAGAAAGTAAAGCAGTGAGGAAGTATTTCGGAATAGCGCCTGAAAGGCGAGGGCGGGTGAGTGATATCACCCGCCTGAGTCATTAACGCTTCAGAGCGTCGCTTAACTCGTCACGCATGTTCGCCAGCATGGCTTTAACAACGCGCGGGTTACCAGCAACGATGTTACCGGTCAGCATATAGTTATGACCACCGGTGAAGTCGCTGACGATGCCGCCCGCTTCACGAACCAGCAGCTCGCCTGCAGCGAAGTCCCACGGGCGCAGACCGATTTCAAAGAAACCGTCAACACGACCCGCAGCGACGTAAGCCAGATCCAGCGCCGCAGAACCGGTACGACGGAAGTCTGCACATTCGTTGAACAGTTTGCCGACGATGTTGATGTAGGTAGTGGCATACTGTTTTGCTTTGAACGGGAAGCCGGTCGCCAGAATAGTACCGTCGAGATCGCGAGCGGTGCTGCCGCGCAGACGGTAGCCGTTCAGCTGTGCGCCCTGACCGCGAGTGGCGGTGAACAATTCGTTACGCATAGGATCGTATACCACAGCAACTTCGGTGCGGCCTTTGATACGAACAGCGATAGATACCGCGAAGTGCGGCAGACGTTTGATAAAGTTGGTAGTGCCATCCAGTGGATCAATAACCCATTGAACATCCTGATCAGTACCTTCAAGTTCACCGCTTTCTTCGGTGATGATGGTGTGCTGTGGGTAAGATTTACGAATCGTGTCGATAATCACCGCTTCGGCAGCTTTATCTACGTTGGTCACGAAATCGTTACTGCCTTTCTGGCTCGCTTCTACAGCGTCCGGGGTTTCATAGTTTTTGGCAATTAAATTACCCGCCTTGCGCGCTGCGCGCACGGCGATGTTCAGCATCGGATGCATCGGTCTCTCTCACTGGATGTTAAAGAACGGGAAAACGGCGCAGAGTATAGCAGCGAGATCGGCATCTGTCTTCGTTTTATGATAAGATGCGCGAATAATCTTTAGACGAAGAAAGACAATGCTGCAAAATATTCGAATTGTGCTGGTGGAGACGTCACACACCGGCAATATGGGTTCTGTTGCCCGTGCCATGAAAACAATGGGATTAACCAATCTGTGGCTGGTTAATCCACTGGTGAAACCTGACTCCCAGGCGATTGCCCTGGCGGCGGGGGCCAGCGATGTGATTGGTAATGCTCACATCGTCGATACGCTCGACGAAGCGTTAGCCGGTTGTAGCCTGGTGGTGGGCACCAGCGCACGTTCCCGCACGCTGCCGTGGCCGATGCTCGACCCGCGCGAATGCGGTTTGAAAAGCGTTGCTGAAGCGGCAAATACCCCGGTGGCGCTGGTTTTTGGTCGCGAACGTGTCGGCCTGACCAATGAAGAGTTGCAGAAATGCCATTATCATGTCGCGATTGCGGCTAACCCGGAATACAGCTCGCTGAACCTGGCGATGGCGGTTCAGGTTATTGCCTATGAAGTGCGCATGGCCTGGCTGGCAACTCAGGAAAATGGCGAGCAGGTCGAGCATGAAGAGACGCCGTATCCGCTGGTCGATGATCTGGAGCGTTTTTATGGTCATCTGGAACAAACGCTGCTGGCAACCGGTTTTATCCGTGAAAACCATCCGGGGCAGGTGATGAATAAATTGCGCCGTCTGTTTACCCGTGCGCGCCCGGAAAGCCAGGAATTGAATATCCTGCGCGGGATTCTGGCTTCTATAGAGCAGCAGAATAAAGGTAATAAGACCGAATAACAGTGGTTGCCTGATGCGACGCGTAACGCGTCTTATCAGGCCTACAGTGCACAGAGTCCCAGGGCGGATATGGCGTTCACGCCGCATCCGACAACAGGTACAAACACCACGATAAAAAAATGGCACTGAAGGTTAAATACCCGACTAAATCAGTCAAGTAAATAGTTGACCAATTTACTCGGGAATGTCAGACTTGACCCTGCTATGCAATACCCCCACTTTTACAATAAAAAACCCCGGGCAGGGGCGAGTTTGAGGTGAAGTAAGACATGAGACTGACATCTAAAGGGCGCTATGCCGTGACCGCAATGCTTGACGTTGCGCTCAACTCTGAAGCGGGCCCGGTACCGTTGGCTGATATTTCCGAACGTCAGGGAATTTCCCTTTCTTATCTGGAACAACTGTTTTCCCGTCTGCGTAAAAATGGTCTGGTTTCCAGCGTACGTGGACCAGGCGGTGGTTATCTGTTAGGCAAAGATGCCAGCAGCATCGCCGTTGGCGAAGTGATTAGCGCCGTTGACGAATCTGTAGATGCTACTCGTTGTCAGGGTAAAGGCGGCTGCCAGGGCGGTGATAAATGCCTGACCCACGCGCTGTGGCGTGATTTGAGCGACCGTCTCACCGGTTTTCTCAACAACATTACTTTAGGCGAACTGGTTAATAACCAGGAAGTGCTGGATGTGTCTGGTCGTCAGCATACTCACGACGCGCCACGCACCCGCATACAAGACGCGATCGACGTTAAGTTACGCGCTTAATTTAACCGTCCTGTTTCGTGTTGCATCTGCGTTGACTGCACATACTCACTCCGGTCACTTACTTATGTAAGCTCCCGGAGATTCGTAAGTTTGTCAACTTGCTGAAACCCGAAACAGTTAGGTTAAAGATAACAAGATATTAGAATCAGGCCGGGGCGTATCGCGCTCCGTAAACACGGTCGTACATCCAGCCGGTAGCCTGATTCCTTGCATTGAGTGATGTACGGAGTTTATAGAGCAATGAAATTACCGATTTATCTCGACTACTCCGCAACCACGCCGGTGGACCCGCGTGTTGCCGAGAAAATGATGCAGTTTATGACGATGGACGGAACCTTTGGTAACCCGGCCTCCCGTTCTCACCGTTTCGGCTGGCAGGCTGAAGAAGCGGTAGATATCGCCCGTAATCAGATTGCCGATCTGGTCGGCGCTGATCCGCGTGAAATCGTCTTTACCTCTGGTGCAACCGAATCTGACAACCTGGCGATCAAAGGTGCAGCCAACTTTTATCAGAAAAAAGGCAAGCACATCATCACCAGCAAAACTGAACACAAAGCGGTACTGGATACCTGCCGTCAGCTGGAGCGCGAAGGTTTTGAAGTCACCTACCTGGCACCGCAGCGTAACGGCATTATCGACCTGAAAGAACTTGAAGCAGCGATGCGTGACGACACCATCCTCGTTTCTATCATGCACGTGAATAACGAAATCGGCGTGGTACAGGATATCGCGGCTATCGGCGAAATGTGCCGTGCTCGTGGCATTATCTATCACGTTGATGCAACCCAGAGCGTGGGCAAACTGCCTATCGATCTGAGCCAGTTGAAAGTTGACCTGATGTCTTTCTCCGGTCACAAAATCTATGGCCCGAAAGGTATTGGTGCGCTGTATGTGCGTCGTAAACCGCGCGTACGCATCGAAGCGCAAATGCACGGCGGCGGTCACGAACGCGGTATGCGTTCCGGCACTCTGCCTGTTCACCAGATCGTCGGAATGGGCGAAGCCTATCGCATCGCAAAAGAAGAGATGGCGACCGAGATGGAACGTCTGCGCGGACTGCGTAACCGTCTGTGGAACGGCATCAAAGATATCGAAGAAGTTTACCTGAACGGTGACCTGGAACACGGTGCGCCGAACATTCTCAACGTCAGCTTCAACTACGTTGAAGGTGAGTCGCTGATTATGGCGCTGAAAGACCTCGCGGTTTCTTCCGGTTCCGCCTGTACGTCAGCAAGCCTCGAACCGTCCTACGTGCTGCGCGCGCTGGGGCTGAACGACGAGCTGGCACATAGCTCTATCCGTTTCTCTTTAGGTCGTTTTACTACTGAAGAAGAGATCGACTACACCATCGAGTTAGTTCGTAAATCCATCGGTCGTCTGCGTGACCTTTCTCCGCTGTGGGAAATGTACAAGCAGGGCGTGGATCTGAACAGCATCGAATGGGCTCATCATTAATCGGTATCGGAATCAGGAGAATTTATAATGGCTTACAGCGAAAAAGTTATCGACCATTACGAGAATCCGCGTAACGTGGGTTCCTTTGACAACAACGACGAGAACGTCGGCAGCGGCATGGTGGGTGCACCGGCCTGTGGCGACGTGATGAAGTTGCAGATTAAAGTCAACGATGAAGGTATCATTGAAGACGCGCGTTTTAAAACTTACGGCTGCGGTTCCGCTATCGCTTCCAGCTCCCTGGTCACCGAATGGGTGAAAGGGAAGTCTCTCGACGAAGCGCAGGCGATCAAAAACACCGATATTGCTGAAGAACTTGAACTGCCGCCGGTGAAAATTCACTGTTCTATTCTGGCAGAAGACGCGATCAAAGCCGCCATTGCGGACTATAAAAGCAAACGTGAAGCAAAATAAGAGTTGAGGTTTGGTTATGTCGATTACACTGAGCGACAGTGCAGCAGCGCGAGTAAATACCTTTCTGGCTAACCGCGGTAAAGGGTTTGGCCTGCGTCTGGGCGTGAGAACCTCCGGGTGTTCAGGTATGGCTTATGTACTGGAATTTGTTGACGAACCGACGCCGGAAGACATCGTGTTTGAAGACAAAGGCGTGAAAGTCGTGGTCGATGGCAAGAGCCTGCAATTTCTGGACGGTACGCAGCTGGACTTCGTAAAAGAAGGCCTGAACGAAGGGTTTAAATTCACCAACCCGAACGTCAAAGATGAGTGTGGTTGCGGCGAAAGCTTCCACGTTTGATGCGCATACCGATAACCCCACCGTGGTCGCCTGCGCGTGGGGTTTGTTTTACCTGATTCGCCGTTATCGCGGCGGATCGCAGCCCTGAGAATGTTATGGATTACTTCACCCTCTTTGGCTTGCCTGCCCGCTATCAACTCGATACCCAGGCGCTGAGCCTGCGTTTTCAGGATCTACAACGTCAGTATCATCCTGATAAATTCGCCAGCGGAAGCCAGGCGGAACAACTCGCCGCCGTACAGCAATCTGCAACCATTAACCAGGCCTGGCAAACGCTGCGTCATCCGTTAATGCGCGCGGAATATTTGCTTTCTTTGCACGGCTTTGATCTCGCCAGCGAGCAGCATACTGTGCGCGACACCGCGTTCCTGATGGAACAGTTGGAGCTGCGCGAAGAGCTGGACGAGATCGAACAGGCGAAAGATGAAGCGCGGCTGGAAAGCTTTATCAAACGTGTGAAAAAGATGTTTGATACCCGCCATCAGTTGATGGTTGAACAGTTAGACAACGAGACGTGGGACGCGGCGGCGGATACCGTGCGTAAGCTGCGTTTTCTCGATAAACTGCGAAGCAGTGCCGAACAACTCGAAGAAAAACTGCTCGATTTTTAATTTCTGGAAGCTAAACATGGCCTTATTACAAATTAGTGAACCTGGTTTGAGTGCTGCGCCGCATCAGCGTCGTCTGGCGGCCGGTATTGACCTGGGCACAACCAACTCGCTGGTGGCGACAGTGCGCAGCGGTCAGGCCGAAACGTTAGCCGATCATGAAGGCCGTCACCTGCTGCCATCTGTTGTTCACTATCAACAGCAAGGGCATTCGGTGGGTTATGACGCGCGTACTAATGCAGCGCTCGATACCGCCAACACAATTAGTTCTGTTAAACGCCTGATGGGACGCTCGCTGGCTGATATCCAGCAACGCTATCCGCATCTGCCTTATCAATTCCAGGCCAGCGAAAACGGCCTGCCGATGATTGAAACGGCGGCGGGGCTGCTGAACCCGGTGCGCGTTTCTGCGGACATCCTCAAAGCACTGGCGGCGCGGGCAACTGAAGCCCTGGCAGGCGAGCTGGATGGTGTAGTTATCACCGTTCCGGCGTACTTTGACGATGCCCAGCGTCAGGGCACCAAAGACGCGGCGCGTCTGGCGGGCCTTCACGTCCTGCGCTTACTTAACGAACCGACCGCTGCGGCTATCGCCTACGGGCTGGATTCCGGTCAGGAAGGCGTGATCGCCGTTTATGACCTCGGTGGCGGGACGTTTGATATTTCCATTCTGCGCTTAAGTCGCGGCGTGTTTGAAGTGCTGGCAACCGGCGGTGATTCCGCGCTCGGCGGCGATGATTTCGACCATCTGCTGGCGGATTACATTCGCGAGCAGGCGGGCATTCCTGATCGTAGCGATAACCGCGTTCAGCGTGAACTGCTGGATGCCGCCATTGCAGCCAAAATCGCGCTGAGCGATGCGGACTCCGTGACCGTTAACGTTGCGGGCTGGCAGGGCGAAATCAGCCGTGAACAATTCAATGAACTGATCGCGCCACTGGTAAAACGAACCTTACTGGCTTGTCGTCGCGCGCTGAAAGACGCGGGTGTAGAAGCTGATGAAGTGCTGGAAGTGGTGATGGTGGGCGGTTCTACTCGCGTGCCGCTGGTGCGTGAACGGGTAGGCGAATTTTTCGGTCGTCCACCGCTGACTTCCATCGACCCGGATAAAGTCGTCGCTATTGGCGCGGCGATTCAGGCGGATATTCTGGTGGGTAACAAGCCAGACAGCGAAATGCTGTTGCTTGATGTGATCCCACTGTCGCTGGGCCTCGAAACGATGGGCGGCCTGGTGGAGAAAGTGATTCCGCGTAATACCACTATTCCGGTGGCCCGCGCTCAGGATTTCACCACCTTTAAAGATGGTCAGACGGCGATGTCTATCCATGTAATGCAGGGTGAGCGCGAACTGGTGCAGGACTGCCGCTCACTGGCGCGTTTTGCGCTGCGTGGTATTCCGGCGCTACCGGCTGGCGGTGCGCATATTCGCGTGACGTTCCAGGTCGATGCCGACGGTCTTTTGAGCGTGACGGCGATGGAGAAATCCACCGGCGTTGAGGCGTCTATTCAGGTCAAACCGTCTTACGGTCTGACCGATAGCGAAATCGCTTCGATGATCAAAGACTCAATGAGCTATGCCGAGCAGGACGTAAAAGCCCGAATGCTGGCAGAACAAAAAGTAGAAGCGGCGCGTGTGCTGGAAAGTCTGCACGGCGCGCTGGCTGCTGATGCCGCGCTGTTAAGCGCCGCAGAACGTCAGGTCATTGACGATGCTGCCGCTCACCTGAGTGAAGTGGCGCAGGGCGATGATGTTGACGCCATCGAACAAGCGATTAAAAACGTAGACAAACAAACCCAGGATTTCGCCGCTCGCCGCATGGACCAGTCGGTTCGTCGTGCGCTGAAAGGCCATTCCGTGGACGAGGTTTAATATGCCAAAGATTGTTATTTTGCCTCATCAGGATCTCTGCCCTGATGGCGCTGTTCTGGAAGCTAATAGCGGTGAAACCATTCTCGACGCAGCTCTGCGTAACGGTATCGAGATTGAACACGCCTGTGAAAAATCCTGTGCTTGCACCACCTGCCACTGCATCGTTCGTGAAGGTTTTGACTCACTGCCGGAAAGCTCAGAGCAGGAAGACGACATGCTGGACAAAGCCTGGGGACTGGAGCCGGAAAGCCGTTTAAGCTGCCAGGCGCGCGTTACCGACGAAGATTTAGTAGTCGAAATCCCGCGTTACACTATCAACCATGCGCGTGAGCATTAACAGAGGTTAGTATGGGACTTAAGTGGACCGATAGCCGCGAAATTGGCGAAGCACTGTACGATGCGTATCCCGATCTTGATCCGAAAACGGTTCGATTCACCGATATGCATCAGTGGATTTGCGATCTGGAAGATTTCGACGACGACCCGCAGGCATCCAACGAGAAAATCCTCGAAGCGATTTTGTTAGTCTGGCTGGACGAGGCCGAATGAATAAACGGGCTGCCTGGGGTAGCCCGTTTTGCTGTTAAACGAATAAGGATAACTAAAATGACAGAAGCGATGAAAATTACCCTCTCTACCCAACCTGCCGACGCGCGCTGGGGAGAAAAAGCAACTTACAGCATTAATAATGATGGCATTACCCTGCATTTGAACGGGGCAGACGATCTGGGGCTGATCCAGCGTGCGGCCCGCAAGATTGACGGTCTGGGCATCAAGCATGTTCAGTTAAGCGGTGAAGGTTGGGATGCGGATCGCTGCTGGGCATTCTGGCAAGGTTACAAAGCCCCGAAAGGCACGCGTAAAGTGGAGTGGCCGGATCTGGACGATGCCCAGCGCCAGGAACTGGATAACCGCCTGATGATCATCGACTGGGTGCGTGACACCATCAACGCACCGGCAGAAGAATTGGGACCATCGCAACTGGCACAGCGTGCTGTTGATCTGATCAGCAACGTCGCGGGCGATCGTGTGACTTATCGGATCACCAAAGGCGAAGATCTGCGTGAGCAAGGTTATATGGGGCTGCACACCGTCGGACGCGGTTCAGAACGTTCTCCGGTATTGCTGGCGCTGGATTACAACCCAACTGGCGATAAAGAAGCGCCAGTGTACGCGTGCCTGGTAGGTAAAGGTATCACTTTTGACTCCGGCGGCTACAGCATCAAACAGACTGCGTTTATGGACTCGATGAAGTCGGACATGGGCGGCGCGGCAACGGTTACCGGGGCGCTGGCATTTGCCATTACGCGCGGACTGAACAAGCGCGTGAAGCTGTTCCTCTGCTGTGCGGATAACCTGATTAGCGGCAATGCGTTCAAGCTGGGCGATATCATCACCTATCGCAACGGTAAAAAAGTTGAAGTGATGAACACTGATGCCGAAGGGCGTCTGGTGCTTGCCGATGGTCTGATTGATGCCAGTGCGCAGAAACCGGAAATGATCATTGATGCGGCGACCCTCACCGGGGCGGCGAAAACTGCGCTGGGTAATGATTATCACGCGCTGTTCAGTTTTGACGATGCGCTGGCCGGTCGCTTGCTGGCGAGTGCCGCGCAGGAGAACGAACCGTTCTGGCGTCTGCCGCTGGCGGAGTTCCACCGCAGCCAGCTGCCGTCTAACTTTGCCGAACTGAACAATACCGGAAGCGCGGCGTATCCGGCAGGCGCGAGCACGGCGGCGGGCTTCCTGTCGCACTTTGTTGAGAACTATCAGCAAGGCTGGCTGCATATCGACTGCTCGGCGACTTACCGTAAAGCGCCGGTTGAACAGTGGTCTGCGGGCGCTACGGGACTTGGTGTGCGCACGATAGCTAATCTGTTAACGGCGTAAACTAATATGCCGGATGCGGCGTAAACGCCTTATCCGGCCTACAAATTCTGCAAATTCAACAAATTGCGAATCCCTTGTAGGCCTGATAAGCGTAGCGCATCAGGCATTTGCGCCCCGAACGTTGAATGAATTGTGGTTCTTATGTCCGAAACAAAAAACGAACTTGAAGACCTGCTGGAAAAAGCAGCAACTGAACCGGCGCACCGCCCGGCCTTTTTCCGTACTCTACTGGAATCCACCGTCTGGGTGCCTGGTACGGCGGCGCAGGGCGAGGCTGTGGTTGAAGATAGCGCGCTTGATTTACAGCACTGGGAAAAAGAAGACGGCACCAGCGTCATTCCTTTTTTCACCTCGTTAGAAGCACTTCAACAGGCGGTTGAAGACGAACAGGCATTTGTCGTAATGCCCGTTCGCACGCTGTTTGAGATGACACTTGGCGAAACGCTCTTCCTTAATGCCAAACTGCCAACCGGTAAAGAATTTATGCCGCGTGAAATCAGTTTGTTGATTGGTGAAGAGGGAAATCCGCTGAGCAGCCAGGAAATCCTGGAAGGCGGTGAATCGCTGATATTATCGGAAGTCGCAGAGCCGCCAGCACAAATGATTGATTCACTCACCACCTTATTTAAAACCATTAAGCCGGTGAAGCGTGCTTTTATTTGTTCAATTAAAGAGAACGAAGAGGCACAGCCTAATTTACTTATTGGCATTGAAGCCGATGGTGATATCGAAGAAATTATTCAGGCGACGGGAAGTGTAGCGACCGATACATTACCTGGCGATGAACCAATCGATATTTGTCAGGTGAAAAAAGGGGAAAAAGGAATTAGCCACTTTATTACCGAACATATTGCGCCATTCTATGAACGTCGCTGGGGTGGTTTTTTGCGTGACTTTAAACAGAATCGGATAATCTAAAATATGCCGCCCAAAGGGCGGCATTCGGGCTTACTTGCTGCTCTGAAGGTTGTTAACCACCAGTAAATTGTCGCCGGAGAGACTCCGGTTATTATTTACCTCGGTTAACAGCGCACCAGAAACAATAAGTACGATACAAAAGCACCGTATCTTCATTGTGCGGTCCATGCGAAGACCGCATCACGACAGCACCACTGGCGATATTGCCGCGATAGCAAGCGCTGTGAAACACCTGCATTTACGGCCACGGAACATCCTTTCCTAAAGCCAGCGCCCGTTTGCGAGACGGCGGAAAGGGCCGCAGTGGATAATACACTAACAGAACAATAATAACTCTCTTTTGCTTGACAAAAAGAGAGTTACTGGCGAGTATTGTCTCCGCTGAGACGCGCTTGCATTACTACGGTAATACAACCTGCTGGAAAGGCCGCGAACCGGACCAGCAACAAAAAACCGCCTGATTTTGGCGGTTTTTTGTTTTTTAAAGGAAAGTGAATTTACATGTTTAAGTAATATCTTTTACCGGTTAGAATTTTTAATTTTGAGCAGGATTTGTTTATATTTGTCTGAATTCGGACTAATAAGCCAGGTTATTTTATTACCGAACACGGCGGAAAGGGCCGGTGTCGATAATACGCTAAATAAACAATAATTACTCTCTTTTGCTTGACAAAAAGAGAGTTACTGGTGAGTATTGTTTTGCTGTGAAGCACCTGCGTTGCTCATGTAACACAAGTCAACCTGCTGGAAAGGCCGCGAACCAGACTAGCAATAAAAAACCGCCAAATTCGGCGGTTTTTTATTGCCTGTAAAATACTTATTTCACTGGCTCAACCGGTAAATCTGCCCGCGCGCCCCATTCACTCCATGCGCCGTCGTACAGTTTCACGTTTGGCACATCCAGCGTCGCGAGTGCTAACAAAACCACGGCTGCCGTTACACCAGAGCCGCAGCTGACGATAATTGGTTTGTCGTAGCTGACGCCGCGACCAAAAAATATCGCATCCAGTTCATCGGTCGTTTTTAGTTCGCCTTCGCGCACCAGTTCCGTCCACGGAACATTCAGTGCTCCGGGAATATGTCCGCGACGTAAACCTGGGCGAGGTTCATCAACTTCTGCGTTAAAACGTGCAGCCGGGCGGGCATCAATAATTTGCGCCGTATTTTCATGGCTTGCCAATAATACATCGGTTACTTTCACCACGGCTTCAGGATTAAACGCGGCGTTAAACTCTCCTTCCGGCAGCTCTACTGCACCTTCTTCTAACAGCAGATCATCGCGCTGCCAGCCTGCAAGTCCACCCCCCAGAATCGACACTTTCTCTACACCAAAGGTGCGCAGCATCCACCATGCTCGTGGGGCTGAGAAAAGATTACCTTCGTCATAGACAATCAGGTGCTTATCCTGGTTAACGCCTAATTCACGCATCGCCACGGCGAACGTTTCCGGGCGCGGCAGCATGTGCGGAAGCGGGGAAGTGTGATCAGAAAGCGCTTCGATATCAAAAAACACTGCGCCGGGAATATGTCCATTCAGATACTCCTGAGCAACGTTACGATCCTCCTGTCCAGGCGACGCCATGCGGGCATCGATAATCTGAATTTCCGGGTCATCAATATGTTCGGCGAGCCAGTCGGCTCCTACAAACCATGTCGTGGACATAGGCATCTCCATTTTTGCCGGGGTTAGGCTAAATTGTCGGATGTTTAGTGAAAAGCGACAAGCAAAAGAGGCTGATTTGGCTGTCTGAGCCACAATTCTCACTAAAATTCGGATTGTATGGGCGTGATACTGAATTACATAACGTAAATTCTCACGCATAATAATTATTCGACGTTGCTAACGGGCCATTGTGGCAGGGATGAAAAATGAAAAAGTTACGCGTAGCCGCCTGCATGCTAATGCTGGCGCTGGCAGGGTGCGACAACAACGATAACGCGCCAACAGCGGTGAAAAAAGATGCGCCTTCTGAAGTTACTAAAGCGGCCTCTTCAGAAAACGCGAGTTCAGCAAAACTCTCCGCGCCAGAGCGACAAAAACTGGCACAACAGAGTGCCGGTAAGGCGCTGACATTGCTGGATCTCTCTGAAGTCCAACTTGATGGTGCAGCCACGCTGGTGCTGACGTTCTCCATCCCTCTCGACCCGGATCAGGATTTCTCACGCGTTATTCATGTCGTCGATAAAAAAAGCGGCAAAGTGGATGGTGCCTGGGAGCTGTCAGATAATCTTAAAGAGCTGCGTTTACGCCACCTCGAACCGAAACGTGATTTGATCGTTACTATTGGCAAGGAGGTCAAAGCACTCAACAACGCAACCTTCAGTAAAGATTACGAAAAAACTATAACTACCCGCGACATCCAACCCAGCGTCGGTTTTGCCAGCCGTGGTTCGCTGCTGCCTGGTAAAGTCGTTGAAGGGCTGCCGGTAATGGCGCTCAACGTTAATAATGTCGATGTTAACTTCTTTCGCGTTAAGCCAGAATCTCTGCCAGCATTCATTAGCCAATGGGAATACCGCAATTCGCTGGCGAACTGGCAGTCAGACAAACTGCTGCAGATGGCGGATCTGGTCTACACCGGACGGTTTGATCTCAATCCTGCGCGTAACACCCGTGAAAAATTATTGCTGCCGCTGGGCGATATCAAACCGCTTCAGCAGGCGGGCGTGTATCTGGCTGTGATGAATCAGGCTGGACGTTACGATTACAGTAATCCCGCGACGCTGTTTACGTTAAGTGATATCGGCGTTTCAGCTCACCGTTATCACAATCGTCTGGATATCTTTACCCAAAGTCTGGAAAACGGCGCGGCCCAGCAAGGAATTGAAGTCTCTTTATTAAATGAGAAAGGGCAGACTCTGACTCAGGCAACCAGTGACGCTCAGGGGCATGTGCAGCTGGAAAATGATAAAAACGCGGCATTACTGTTGGCGCGTAAAGACGGTCAGACAACGCTACTCGATTTAAAACTTCCGGCGCTGGACTTAGCAGAATTTAACATTGCTGGCGCGCCAGGCTATAGCAAACAGTTTTTCATGTTTGGCCCGCGCGATCTTTATCGCCCGGGTGAAACGGTAATCCTCAATGGTTTGCTGCGTGATGCAGACGGTAAAGCGTTGCCCGATCAACCCATCAAGTTAGACGTGATTAAACCCGACGGGCAGGTTCTCAGGAGCGTCGTTAGTCAGCCGGAGAATGGCCTCTACCACTTAACCTGGCCACTCGATAGCAATGCGGCAACCGGTATGTGGCATATTCGCGCTAACACGGGCGATAACCAGTATCGGATGTGGGATTTCCACGTCGAAGATTTTATGCCAGAGCGTATGGCGCTGAATCTGACCGGTGAGAAAACCCCGCTTACGCCGAATGATGAAGTGAAATTCTCCGTGGTGGGATACTACCTGTACGGTGCGCCTGCTAATGGTAATACTTTGCAAGGGCAACTTTTCCTGCGCCCACTGCGTGAGGCTGTGTCAGCCTTACCTGGTTTTGAATTCGGCGATATAGCTGCCGAAAACCTTTCCCGCACGCTGGATGAAGTTCAGTTGACGCTGGATGATAAAGGGCGCGGCGAAGTTTCTACAGAAAGCCAGTGGAAGGAAACGCATTCCCCATTACAGGTTATTTTCCAGGGTAGTTTGCTGGAATCGGGCGGTCGCCCGGTGACGCGCCGCGCTGAGCAGGCTATCTGGCCTGCCGATGCATTGCCGGGGATCCGTCCGCAGTTCGCCTCGAAATCGGTTTACGATTATCGTACTGACAGCACGGTGAAACAGCCCATTGTTGATGAAGGCAGTAACGCCGCTTTTGACATCGTTTATAGCGATGCGCAAGGCGTGAAAAAAGCCGTGTCGGGCTTGCAGGTGCGCCTGATTCGCGAACGCCGCGATTACTACTGGAACTGGTCAGAAGATGAAGGCTGGCAGTCACAGTTTGATCAAAAAGATCTGATCGAAAATGAACAAACTCTGGATCTGAAAGCGGACGAAACCGGCAAGGTCAGTTTTCCGGTAGAGTGGGGTGCTTATCGTCTGGAAGTCAAAGCGCCGAATGAAGCGGTCAGTAGTGTTCGTTTCTGGGCTGGCTATAGCTGGCAGGACAACAGCGACGGGAGCGGTGCCGTGCGACCCGACCGTGTCACGCTGAAACTGGATAAAGCCAGTTATCGCCCTGGCGATACCATTAAGTTGCATATTGCCGCGCCAACGGCGGGTAAAGGTTATGCGATGGTCGAGTCCAGTGAAGGGCCGCTGTGGTGGCAAGAGATTGATGTTCCGGCTCAAGGGCTGGATCTGACGATTCCGGTCGATAAAACCTGGAATCGTCATGATCTTTATTTGAGTACGCTGGTGGTGCGTCCTGGCGATAAATCTCGCTCCGCGACGCCAAAACGCGCGGTTGGTGTGTTGCATCTGCCGCTTGGTGATGAAAACCGTCGCCTCGATCTGGCGCTGGAAACACCAGCAAAAATGCGTCCCAATCAACCATTAACCGTGAAAATTAAAGCCAGCACTAAAAATGGCGAGAAGCCTAAACAGGTGAATGTGCTGGTGTCTGCCGTTGATAGTGGTGTGCTGAATATTACTGACTACGTCACGCCAGATCCGTGGCAGGCGTTCTTTGGTCAGAAACGCTATGGCGCAGACATTTACGATATTTACGGTCAGGTTATTGAAGGTCAGGGGCGTCTGGCAGCTCTGCGTTTCGGTGGCGATGGTGATGAGCTGAAACGTGGTGGTAAACCGCCGGTCAATCACGTCAATATTGTCGCGCAGCAGGCGCTGCCGGTAACGCTCAACGAACAGGGCGAAGGCTCGGTTACACTGCCGATTGGCGATTTTAACGGTGAATTGCGCGTCATGGCGCAAGCCTGGACGGCAGATGACTTCGGTAGCAACGAAAGTAAAGTGATAGTTGCCGCACCGGTGATTGCTGAACTGAACATGCCGCGCTTTATGGCGAGTGGCGATACCTCGCGTCTGACGCTGGATATCACTAATCTTACCGATAAACCGCAAAAACTGAACGTTGCCCTGACCGCCAGTGGTTTGCTTGAACTGGTCAGCGATTCACCCGCAGCCGTTGAATTAGCGCCAGGTGTGCGTACTACGCTGTTTATCCCGGTGCGAGCATTGCCGGGTTATGGCGATGGAGAAATTCAGGCCACCATTAGCGGGTTAGCGTTACCGGGTGAAACCGTTGCCGATCAGCATAAGCAGTGGAAAATCGGCGTCCGTCCGGCGTTCCCGGCACAAACGGTTAATTACGGTACGGCGTTACAGCCTGGTGAGACATGGGCGATTCCGGCGGATGGATTGCAAAACTTCTCGCCTGTTACGCTGGAAGGGCAATTGTTGTTGAGCGGCAAACCACCGCTGAACATCGCACGTTATATCAAAGAGTTAAAAGCGTATCCGTACGGCTGTCTTGAGCAAACCGCCAGCGGCCTGTTTCCGTCACTTTATACCAACGCAGCCCAACTGCAGGCGTTGGGCATCAAAGGCGACAGTGATGAGAAACGCCGTGCATCGGTCGATATCGGCATTTCCCGTTTGCTGCAAATGCAACGTGATAACGGCGGCTTTGCGCTGTGGGATAAAAACGGTGACGAAGAGTACTGGCTGACGGCTTACGTGATGGATTTCCTGGTCCGCGCAGGCGAACAGGGTTACAGCGTGCCGACAGACGCCATTAACCGGGGTAATGAGCGTCTGCTGCGCTATTTACAAGATCCGGGCATGATGTCGATCCCGTACGCGGATAATCTCAAAGCCAGTAAATTCGCCGTACAGTCTTACGCTGCGCTGGTGTTGGCCCGTCAGCAAAAGGCTCCGCTGGGTGCGCTGCGTGAAATCTGGGAGCATCGTGCAGATGCCGCTTCTGGTTTACCGCTGCTGCAACTTGGCGTTGCGCTGAAAACCATGGGTGATGCGACGCGTGGTGAAGAAGCGATTGCGCTGGCGCTGAAAACGCCGCGTAATAGTGATGAGCGGATATGGCTGGGTGATTACGGTAGTTCACTGCGCGACAACGCGTTAATGCTCTCCTTGCTGGAAGAAAATAAACTGCTACCCGATGAGCAGTACACTTTGCTGAACACACTTTCGCAGCAGGCGTTTGGTGAACGCTGGCTATCGACGCAGGAAAGTAACGCGTTGTTCCTGGCTGCCCGTACGATTCAGGATTTACCCGGTAAATGGCAGGCGCAAACCTCTTTCTCAGCTGAGCAGCTGACAGGCGAGAAAGCGCAAAACAGCAATCTGAATAGCGATCAACTTGTCACCTTGCAGGTGAGCAACAGTGGCGATCAGCCGTTATGGTTGCGTATGGATGCCAGCGGTTATCCGCAATCCGCACCTTTACCGGCGAACAATGTGCTGCAAATCGAGCGTCATATTCTTGGTACTGATGGTAAGAGCAAATCGCTGGACTCGTTACGTAGCGGCGATCTGGTGCTGGTGTGGTTGCAGGTAAAAGCCAGTAACAGCGTGCCGGATGCGTTAGTCGTGGATCTGCTGCCTGCGGGTCTGGAACTGGAAAACCAGAATCTGGCGAACGGTAGCGCCAGCCTGGAGCAAAGTGGTGGCGAAGTGCAGAACTTACTGAACCAGATGCAGCAGGCGAGCATTAAGCACATTGAGTTCCGTGACGATCGCTTTGTGGCGGCGGTTGCCGTTGATGAATACCAACCGGTAACGCTGGTGTATCTGGCGCGGGCGGTGACGCCGGGAACGTATCAGGTACCGCAACCGATGGTGGAATCAATGTATGTTCCCCAATGGCGGGCGACCGGCGCGGCTGAAGATCTGCTGATTGTCAGACCGTAAATGCCTCGCTTGTTAACCAAACGCGGCTGCTGGATAACGTTGGCAGCCGCGCCCTTTCTCCTTTTTCTTGCAGCGTGGGGAGTAGATAAACTCTGGCCTCTACCGCTGCATGAAGTCAATCCCGCACGAGTGGTCGTGGCGCAGGATGGTACGCCGCTCTGGCGCTTCGCCGATGCTGACGGCATCTGGCGTTATCCGGTAACAATCGAAGATGTTTCTCCACGTTACCTTGAAGCGCTGATCAATTATGAAGATCGCTGGTTCTGGAAGCATCCGGGGGTGAATCCATTCTCGGTGGCGCGCGCAGCATGGCAAGATCTCACTTCGGGACGGGTTATTTCCGGTGGCAGCACGCTCACTATGCAGGTTGCTCGTCTGCTTGATCCTCACCCCAAAACATTTGGCGGCAAAATTCGCCAGCTCTGGCGCGCGTTGCAACTGGAATGGCATCTGTCTAAGCGTGAAATTCTGACCTTGTATCTTAACCGCGCTCCGTTTGGCGGTACGTTGCAGGGGATCGGTGCGGCAAGTTGGGCTTATCTCGGAAAATCGCCTGCGAATTTAAGCTATTCCGAGGCGGCAATGCTGGCGGTTTTGCCGCAAGCGCCCAGCCGTCTTCGCCCGGATCGTTGGCCGGAGCGTGCCGAAGCCGCGCGTAATAAAGTGCTCGAACGGATGGCCGTGCAAGGTGTGTGGTCCCGTGAGCAGGTAAAAGAGTCAAGGGAAGAACCCATCTGGCTGGCCCCCCGACAAATGCCGCAACTGGCACCGCTGTTTTCGCGCATGATGCTCGGTAAAAGCAAAAGCGACAAAATCACTACTACGTTGGATGCCGGTCTTCAACGACGTCTGGAAGAACTGGCGCAAAACTGGAAAGGGCGGTTGCCACCGCGCAGCTCACTGGCGATGATCGTGGTTGATCATACCGATATGCGTGTTCGCGGCTGGGTGGGATCGGTTGATCTCAACGATGATTCACGCTTTGGTCATGTTGATATGGTCAATGCGATCCGATCGCCAGGATCAGTGCTCAAACCGTTTGTTTATGGTCTGGCGCTGGATGAAGGCTTGATCCACCCGGCATCACTGCTGCAAGACGTCCCCCGGCGCACCGGTGATTATCGACCAGGTAACTTTGATAGCGGTTTTCATGGCCCGATCAGCATGAGCGAGGCGCTGGTGCGCTCGCTGAACTTACCTGCTGTGCAGGTGCTGGAAGCCTATGGACCGAAACGGTTTGCGGCAAAGTTACGCAATGTTGGATTGCCGTTATATTTGCCCAACGGTGCTGCGCCGAATCTTTCACTCATTCTCGGCGGCGCTGGTGCAAAACTGGAAGATATGGCGGCAGCGTATACCGCGTTTGCTCGCCACGGCAAGGCAGGCAAATTGCGCTTACAGCCTGACGATCCGCTGCTTGAACGGCCTTTAATGTCGTCGGGGGCGGCGTGGATCATTCGCCGGATTATGGCTGATGAAGCGCAACCCTTGCCGGATAGTGCCTTGCCGCGCGTCGCCCCACTGGCATGGAAAACGGGCACCAGCTATGGCTATCGTGACGCCTGGGCGATTGGGGTTAACGCTCGCTATGTCATTGGGATCTGGACTGGCAGACCGGACGGCACGCCCGTTGTTGGTCAGTTTGGCTTTGCCAGTGCCGTACCATTGTTGAATCAGGTCAATAATATCTTACTGTCGCGCAGTGCGAATCTGCCGGAAGACCCGCGCCCGAACTCAGTCACTCGTGGCGTTATCTGCTGGCCGGGCGGACAGTCTTTGCCGGAAGGTGACGGTAACTGTCGCCGCCGCCTGGCAACCTGGCTGCTGGACGGGAGTCAGCCGCCAACTCTATTACTGCCGGAGCAGGAAGGCATTAATGGCATTCGTTTCCCCATCTGGCTGGATGAAAATGGCAAACGTGTTGCCGCTGATTGCCCGCAAGCGCGACAAGAAATGATAAATGTCTGGCCGCTACCGCTGGAACCCTGGCTGCCCGCATCAGAACGTCGCGCTGTGCGCTTACCACCGGCCTCGACAAGTTGCCCGCCATACGGTCACGATGCCCAGCTCCCGCTGCAGCTGACAGGCGTTCGCGATGGCGCGATTATTAAACGTTTACCGGGCGCAGCGGAAGCGACTTTGCCGTTGCAATCAAGTGGAGGGGCAGGTGAACGCTGGTGGTTTCTGAATGGCGAACCGTTAACTGAACGCGGGCGCAACGTGACCCTGCATTTGACGGATAAAGGTGATTATCAATTGCTGGTGATGGATGACGTGGGGCAAATCGCGACAGTGAAATTTGTCATGCAATAGTCTGTTTTGTCCCTGATTGTTGCTAAAACTCATTTTATTTTAAAAAAATGTTACCTTCATCAATAGTCAACGGCCCTGTTGCTCATTATAATCCGCGCCATCTCGTACGCTGGTACAGACAACAACAGAACAATTTACAGAGGTAAAAATGGCTATTGAACGTACTTTTTCCATCATCAAACCGAACGCGGTAGCAAAAAACGTCATTGGTAATATCTTTGCGCGCTTTGAAGCTGCAGGGTTCAAAATTGTTGGCACCAAAATGCTGCACCTGACCGTTGAACAGGCACGTGGCTTTTATGCTGAACACGATGGAAAACCGTTCTTTGATGGTCTGGTTGAATTCATGACCTCTGGCCCGATCGTGGTTTCCGTGCTGGAAGGTGAAAACGCCGTTCAGCGTCACCGCGATCTGCTGGGCGCGACCAATCCGGCAAACGCACTGGCTGGTACTCTGCGCGCTGATTACGCTGACAGCCTGACCGAAAACGGTACCCACGGTTCTGATTCCGTCGAATCTGCCGCTCGCGAAATCGCTTATTTCTTTGGCGAAGGCGAAGTGTGCCCGCGCACCCGTTAATAATTTCGTAAATGCCGCGTGCAAACGTGGCATCCGTGCGCCAGAATTTGTACAATGCAGCGCCCCCGGACGAGCAGCCGCTCACCGGGGCGTTTCTTTTTTCAACCCTCCAGGGGCCATAACGTGTAATAACGAGGCCGGAATAGCATATGTCTGAACAATTAGTCACACCTGAAAACGTCACCACGAAAGATGGAAAAATCAACCTGCTGGATCTCAACCGTCAGCAGATGCGGGAGTTTTTTAAAGATTTAGGTGAAAAACCCTTCCGCGCCGATCAGGTGATGAAGTGGATGTATCACTATTGCTGCGACAACTTTGATGAGATGACCGACATCAACAAAGTGTTGCGCGGCAAACTGAAAGAGGTGGCGGAAATCCGCGCACCGGAAGTGGTTGAAGAACAGCGTTCATCCGACGGCACCATTAAATGGGCGATCGCCGTTGGCGATCAGCGCGTCGAAACGGTGTATATCCCGGAAGACGACCGTGCCACGCTCTGCGTCTCTTCGCAGGTGGGGTGTGCGCTGGAGTGTAAATTCTGTTCCACCGCCCAGCAGGGCTTTAACCGCAACCTGCGGGTATCGGAAATTATTGGCCAGGTGTGGCGTGCGGCGAAAATCGTCGGCGCAGCAAAAGTCACCGGTCAGCGCCCAATCACTAACGTAGTGATGATGGGCATGGGCGAGCCGCTGCTCAACCTGAACAACGTCGTTCCGGCGATGGAAATCATGCTTGATGATTTCGGTTTTGGCCTGTCTAAACGTCGCGTCACGCTTTCTACTTCCGGTGTAGTTCCGGCGCTGGATAAACTGGGCGATATGATCGACGTTGCACTGGCAATTTCCCTGCACGCGCCGAACGACGAAATTCGTGACGAAATTGTGCCGATCAACAAAAAGTACAATATCGAAACGTTCCTTGCTGCGGTGCGCCGTTATCTGGAGAAATCCAACGCCAATCAAGGCCGAGTCACTATTGAATACGTGATGCTTGACCACGTTAACGACGGCACTGAACACGCTCACCAACTGGCGGAACTGCTGAAAGATACGCCGTGTAAGATCAACCTGATCCCGTGGAACCCGTTCCCGGGTGCGCCGTATGGACGCAGCTCGAACAGCCGTATCGACCGTTTCTCAAAAGTGCTGATGAGCTACGGTTTCACCACTATTGTGCGTAAAACGCGTGGTGATGATATCGATGCTGCCTGTGGTCAGTTGGCGGGCGATGTTATCGACCGTACGAAACGTACCCTGCGTAAACGGATGCAGGGTGAAGCCATCGACATTAAAGCGGTCTGATAGCCATTACGCCACGGTTACTTTATGTACCGTGGCGTAATGTTTTATGAATGAAGTATTAAGTTGCAATTGTCTGGTCAATATTAACGGTGCGTTTTTGCTGACTTTAAGGCAGTATGTAACGATGCAACAGTAAGTTAGCCTTAGTGAATGTGGGCTTTGTCACGAGCACACAGACGGTCTTATACTGTATGATAACGGTTAACTTAACGGATGTTTCGCGGTGTGGGTGAGCATGATGGTTCACCGGCATCTCAATTCTCATTTAAACGTACCTGCAGCGAATGAATACTGAAGCCACGCACGACCAAAATGAAGCACTTACTACCGGCGCTCGCCTGCGTAATGCTCGCGAACAACTAGGACTTAGTCAGCAGGCCGTTGCCGAGCGACTTTGCCTGAAGGTTTCCACGGTACGCGACATTGAAGAAGATAAGGCACCCGCCGATCTTGCTTCAACATTCCTGCGCGGATATATCCGCTCTTATGCGCGTCTGGTACATATTCCAGAAGAAGAACTGCTGCCAGGGCTGGAAAAGCAGGCTCCACTACGGGCTGCAAAAGTTGCGCCAATGCAGAGTTTTTCCCTCGGTAAACGCCGCAAAAAACGTGATGGCTGGCTGATGACCTTCACCTGGCTGGTGTTGTTTGTGGTTATCGGCCTGAGCGGTGCCTGGTGGTGGCAAGACCACAAAGCTCAGCAGGAAGAGATCACCACTATGGCCGATCAATCTTCGGCGGAACTGAGCAGTAATAGCGAGCAGGGGCAGAGTGTTCCGTTAAATACGTCGACAACTACAGACCCGGCTACAACGTCCACGCCGCCAGCGTCTGTGGATACTACCGCAACCAACACGCAAACACCTGCCGTAACTGCGCCAGCACCAGCTGTTGATCCGCAACAGAATGCGGTTGTTTCGCCTTCGCAGGCAAATGTTGATACCGCCGCGACCCCGGCACCAACGGCAGCAACAACGCCAGATGGTGCTGCGCCGTTGCCAACCGATCAGGCTGGCGTGACCACGCCGGTGGCTGATCCGAATGCGCTGGTGATGAACTTTACTGCCGATTGCTGGCTGGAGGTCACTGATGCTACCGGTAAAAAATTGTTTAGCGGTATGCAGCGTAAAGACGGTAATTTGAACTTAACCGGCCAGGCACCGTACAAACTGAAAATTGGTGCGCCAGCCGCAGTACAGATCCAGTATCAAGGGAAACCTGTCGATCTGAGTCGTTTTATCAGAACTAACCAGGTTGCGCGTCTGACCCTCAATGCCGAACAATCACCGGCGCAGTAACAGACGGGTAACGCGGGAGATTTTTCATGCATAACCAGGCTCCAATTCAACGTAGAAAATCAACACGTATTTACGTTGGGAATGTGCCGATTGGCGATGGTGCTCCCATCGCCGTACAGTCCATGACCAATACGCGTACGACAGATGTCGAAGCAACGGTCAATCAAATCAAGGCGCTGGAACGCGTTGGCGCTGATATCGTCCGTGTCTCCGTACCGACGATGGACGCGGCAGAAGCGTTCAAACTCATCAAACAGCGGGTTAACGTGCCGCTGGTGGCTGACATCCACTTCGACTATCGCATTGCGCTGAAAGTAGCGGAATACGGCGTCGATTGTCTGCGTATTAACCCTGGCAATATCGGTAATGAAGAGCGTATTCGCATGGTAGTTGACTGTGCGCGCGATAAAAACATTCCGATCCGCATTGGCGTTAACGCCGGATCGCTGGAAAAAGATCTGCAAGAAAAGTATGGCGAACCGACGCCGCAGGCGTTGCTGGAATCCGCCATGCGCCATGTTGATCATCTCGATCGCCTGAACTTCGATCAGTTCAAAGTCAGCGTGAAAGCGTCTGACGTCTTCCTCGCTGTTGAGTCTTATCGTTTGCTGGCAAAACAAATCGATCAGCCGCTGCATCTGGGGATCACCGAAGCCGGTGGTGCACGCAGCGGGGCAGTAAAATCCGCCATTGGTTTAGGTCTGCTGCTGTCTGAAGGCATCGGCGACACGCTGCGCGTATCACTGGCGGCCGATCCGGTCGAAGAGATCAAAGTCGGTTTCGATATTTTGAAATCGCTGCGTATCCGTTCGCGCGGGATCAACTTCATCGCCTGCCCGACCTGTTCGCGTCAGGAATTTGATGTTATCGGTACGGTTAACGCGCTGGAGCAACGCCTGGAAGATATCATCACTCCGATGGACGTTTCGATTATCGGCTGCGTGGTGAATGGCCCAGGTGAGGCGCTGGTTTCTACACTCGGCGTCACCGGCGGCAACAAGAAAAGCGGCCTCTATGAAGATGGCGTGCGCAAAGACCGTCTGGACAACAACGATATGATCGACCAGCTGGAAGCACGCATTCGTGCGAAAGCCAGTCAGCTGGACGAAGCGCGTCGAATTGACGTTCAGCAGGTTGAAAAATAATAACGTGATGGGAAGCGCCTCGCTTCCCGTGTATGATTGAACCCGCATAGCTCCCGAAACATTGAGGGAAGCGTTGAGGGTTCATTTTTATATTCAGAAAGAGAATAAACGTGGCAAAAAACATTCAAGCCATTCGCGGCATGAACGATTACCTGCCTGGCGAAACGGCCATCTGGCAGCGCATTGAAGGCACACTGAAAAACGTGCTCGGCAGCTACGGTTACAGTGAAATCCGCTTGCCGATTGTAGAGCAGACCCCGCTATTCAAACGTGCGATTGGTGAAGTCACCGACGTGGTTGAAAAAGAGATGTACACCTTTGAGGATCGCAATGGCGACAGCCTGACTCTGCGCCCTGAAGGGACGGCGGGCTGTGTACGCGCCGGCATCGAGCATGGTCTTCTGTACAATCAGGAACAGCGTCTGTGGTATATCGGGCCGATGTTCCGTCACGAGCGTCCGCAGAAAGGGCGTTATCGTCAGTTCCATCAGTTGGGCTGCGAAGTTTTCGGTCTGCAAGGTCCGGATATCGACGCTGAACTGATTATGCTCACTGCCCGCTGGTGGCGCGCGCTGGGTATTTCCGAGCACGTAACTCTTGAGCTGAACTCTATCGGTTCGCTGGAAGCACGCGCCAATTACCGCGATGCGCTGGTGGCATTCCTTGAGCAGCATAAAGAAAAGCTGGACGAAGACTGCAAACGCCGCATGTACACTAACCCGCTGCGCGTGCTGGATTCAAAAAATCCAGAAGTGCAGGCGCTTCTCAACGACGCTCCGGCATTAGGCGATTATCTGGACGAGGAATCTCGTGAGCATTTTGCCGGTCTGTGCAAACTGCTTGAGAGCGCGGGGATCGCTTACACCGTAAACCAGCGTCTGGTGCGTGGTCTGGATTACTATAACCGTACCGTTTTCGAGTGGGTGACTAACAGTCTCGGCTCCCAGGGCACAGTGTGTGCAGGCGGTCGTTATGACGGTCTTGTGGAACAACTGGGCGGTCGTGCAACGCCGGCTGTCGGTTTTGCGATGGGCCTCGAACGTCTTGTATTGTTAGTACAGGCCGTTAATCCGGAATTTAAAGCCGATCCTGTTGTCGATATATACCTGGTGGCTTCAGGTGCTGATACACAATCTGCGGCTATGGCATTAGCTGAGCATCTGCGTGATGAATTACCGGGCGTGAAATTGATGACCAACCACGGCGGCGGCAACTTTAAGAAACAGTTTGCCCGTGCTGATAAATGGGGTGCCCGCGTTGCTGTGGTGCTGGGTGAGTCTGAAGTGGCTAACGGCACAGCAGTAGTGAAGGATTTGCGCTCTGGTGAGCAAACGGCAGTTGCGCAGGATAGCGTAGCCGCGCATTTGCGCACGTTACTGGGTTAAGGAAGGAGAAGGACAGCGTGGAAATTTACGAGAACGAAAACGACCAGGTAGAAGCGGTTAAACGCTTTTTTGCTGAAAATGGCAAAGCACTGGCTGTTGGGGTGATTTTGGGCGTTGGCGCACTGATTGGCTGGCGCTACTGGAACAGCCATCAGGTTGATTCTGCACGCTCCGCTTCTCTTGCCTATCAAAATGCGGTTACCGCAGTGAGCGAAGGCAAACCGGATAGCATCCCGGCGGCGGAAAAATTTGCTGCTGAAAATAAAAATACTTATGGTGCGCTGGCTTCTTTGGAACTTGCGCAGCAATTTGTTGACAAAAATGAACTAGAGAAAGCTGCCGCCCAGTTACAACAGGGGCTGGCAGACACGAGCGATGAAAATCTCAAAGCCGTGATAAATCTGCGTCTTGCTCGCGTTCAGGTACAGCTCAAGCAGGCTGATGCCGCGCTGAAAACCCTTGATACCATCAAAGGTGAAGGGTGGGCTGCCATTGTTGCCGACCTGCGTGGTGAAGCATTGCTGAGCAAAGGTGATAAGCAAGGTGCGCGTAGTGCATGGGAAGCAGGCGTGAAAAGCGATGTTACTCCGGCACTGAGCGAAATGATGCAGATGAAAATTAATAATTTGTCCATCTGAGAGGGACCCGATGCAATTGCGTAAATTACTGCTGCCAGGACTGCTTTCCGTTACCCTTTTAAGCGGCTGTTCGCTGTTTAACAGCGAAGAAGATGTGGTAAAGATGTCCCCATTGCCAACCGTTGAAAACCAGTTTACGCCGACCACGGCGTGGAGCACTTCCGTTGGTAGCGGTATTGGCAACTTCTATTCCAATCTTCATCCGGCACTGGCGGACAACGTTGTCTATGCAGCGGACCGCGCTGGTTTAGTAAAAGCGCTGAATGCGGATGATGGCAAAGAAATCTGGTCTGTCAGCCTGGCCGAGAAAGATGGCTGGTTCTCTAAAGAGCCTGCATTACTTTCTGGCGGTGTGACCGTGTCTGGTGGGCATGTCTACATTGGCAACGAAAAGGCGCAGGTTTACGCGCTGAATACCAGCGATGGTACTGTGGCATGGCAAACTAAAGTCGCGGGTGAAGCACTTTCTCGCCCGGTGGTCAGCGACGGTCTGGTGTTAATCCACACCAGTAACGGTCAGTTACAAGCGCTGAACGAAGCTGACGGCGCTGTCAAATGGACAGTTAACCTCGATATGCCTTCGCTCTCTTTGCGTGGCGAGTCTGCGCCGGCAACGGCTTTTGGTGCGGCCGTCGTGGGTGGCGATAATGGTCGCGTCAGCGCAGTGCTGATGGAACAGGGCCAGATGATTTGGCAGCAGCGTATTTCCCAGGCGACCGGTTCTACCGAAATTGACCGTCTGAGCGATGTTGACACGACTCCCGTCGTTGTTAACGGCGTTGTTTTCGCGCTGGCCTATAATGGTAACCTGACGGCGCTTGATCTGCGCAGTGGTCAGATTATGTGGAAACGCGAACTGGGTTCGGTGAATGATTTCATCGTCGACGGCAATCGCATCTATCTGGTCGATCAAAATGACCGGGTGATGGCGTTGACCATTGATGGCGGCGTTACGCTGTGGACACAAAGCGATCTGTTGCATCGCCTGCTGACTTCTCCGGTGCTGTATAATGGCAACCTGGTGGTAGGTGACAGCGAAGGTTATCTGCACTGGATTAACGTCGAAGATGGTCGTTTCGTTGCCCAGCAAAAAGTTGATAGTTCCGGTTTCCAGACTGAACCGGTTGCCGCTGACGGCAAACTGCTGATCCAGGCAAAAGACGGAACCGTGTACTCTATTACACGTTAATCGTCTCTGTCGTTCACTTTGAAAACGGCTCCTGGACAGGGGCCGTTTTCCTGTTTTTAACAACGACGCGAATATAGCGTGCGTTGTCTGATGATTTATAAAAATGAGGCTTTAAACATGGTACCTGTGGTCGCGCTTGTCGGGCGCCCTAACGTAGGAAAATCCACGTTATTTAACCGTCTAACTCGCACCCGAGATGCGCTGGTTGCGGATTTCCCGGGTCTGACTCGTGACCGTAAGTACGGTCGTGCGGAAATTGAAGGCCGTGAGTTTATCTGTATTGATACCGGCGGGATTGATGGCACAGAAGACGGTGTAGAAACCCGCATGGCGGAACAGTCGCTGCTGGCGATTGAAGAAGCGGACGTCGTACTGTTTATGGTGGATGCGCGCGCGGGCCTGATGCCGGCAGATGAAGCGATTGCCAAACATCTGCGCTCCCGTGAAAAACCGACCTTCCTGGTGGCAAACAAAACTGACGGTCTGGATCCCGATCAGGCCGTGGTTGATTTCTACTCGCTTGGTTTAGGTGAAATCTACCCGATCGCCGCGTCTCACGGTCGTGGCGTATTAAGTCTGCTGGAGCATGTGCTGCTGCCGTGGATGGAAGATCTCGCACCGCAAGAGGAAGTCGACGAAGACGCTGAATACTGGGCGCAATTTGAAGCGGAAGAGAACGGCGAAGAAGAAGAGGAAGACGACTTCGACCCGCAAAGTCTGCCGATCAAACTGGCGATTGTGGGTCGTCCGAACGTAGGTAAGTCTACACTCACTAACCGTATTCTTGGTGAAGAGCGCGTTGTTGTTTATGACATGCCTGGTACGACGCGTGACAGTATCTACATTCCAATGGAACGCGATGGACGTGAGTATGTGCTCATTGACACCGCTGGCGTACGTAAACGCGGTAAAATCACCGATGCTGTAGAGAAATTCTCCGTAATCAAAACGTTGCAGGCCATTGAAGATGCCAACGTGGTGATGTTAGTGATTGATGCGCGCGAAGGTATTTCCGATCAGGATCTCTCGCTGCTGGGCTTTATTCTCAATAGTGGGCGCTCACTTGTCATTGTGGTGAATAAGTGGGATGGCCTGAGTCAGGAAGTGAAAGAGCAGGTGAAAGAAACGCTGGACTTCCGTCTGGGCTTTATCGATTTTGCTCGTGTGCACTTTATCTCTGCCTTGCACGGCAGTGGTGTTGGTAACTTGTTTGAATCAGTACGTGAAGCGTATGACAGCTCCACCCGTCGTGTGGGGACCTCTATGCTGACGCGCATCATGACGATGGCTGTTGAAGATCACCAACCGCCGCTTGTACGCGGTCGTCGTGTGAAGCTGAAATATGCCCACGCCGGTGGTTATAACCCGCCGATTGTGGTGATTCACGGTAATCAGGTGAAAGACCTGCCTGATTCCTACAAGCGTTACTTGATGAACTACTTCCGCAAATCGCTGGACGTAATGGGATCGCCGATTCGTATTCAGTTCAAAGAAGGGGAAAACCCGTATGCGAACAAGCGTAACACCCTGACGCCAACCCAGATGCGTAAACGTAAGCGTCTGATGAAGCACATCAAGAAAAATAAATAATTATCCGTAAGTATTTTATCTGCCATTCCCTCTATGAATGTAGAGGGGTGGCTACCGGAGGAATTCATATGGAACTGCATTGTCCACAATGTCAGCATGTGCTTGATCAGGATAACGGCCATGCGCATTGCCCATCCTGCGGGGAAGTTATTGAAATGAAAGCTCTTTGTCCAGACTGCCATCAACCGTTGCAGGTGTTAAAAGCCTGCGGTGCAGTAGATTACTTCTGTCAGCACGGGCATGGCTTGATATCGAAAAAACGCGTTGAATTCGTGCTGGCTTAATGAACCTTTTTACGCGATTTTTTTACCGGCTGGATGTTTTTTACTTCACTTTCTATCCAGCCGTCTTCCAGACGTGTGGTTAGCATTTCACCCGCTTTAACTTGCTTCACTTTTTTCAGTACATTGCCGTCAGTAGCAGTAGTAACGCTGTATCCACGCGCCAGCGTTGACAGTGGGCTTACGGCTTCGAGGTGCGTTACTGCATTACCGAAACGTTCACGCGTGGCGCTAAGCTGTGCGCGCAGGATTTCTGCTAAACGATATTCCAGTTGCTGAATGCGCGTTTGCGCGCGATGAATCTTCGGCTGTGGATTTTGCTGATTCAGCCGCTGTGTTAATCGCTGCTGCTGTTGCCCGGCACGCTTAAGCTGATTTTCCAGCGCAAAGCTCATCCGTTTTTTCAGGCGTTCAAGCATGGTTTGCTGGCGTGCCAGCCGGAGCTGCGGATGCTGCTGCTGCAAGCGATGATGAATCTGCGTAAAGCGACGCGTACGGTTGGCGAGATAATAATCCATCGCCATCTCCAGCCGTTGACGGGCCGATTGCACCTGGCGCAGTAACTCTTGCTGATTACGGCTTACTACTTCAGCGGCGGCAGACGGCGTTGGCGCACGCAGATCGGCAACAAAATCGGCAATGGTCACATCCGTCTCATGCCCGACGGCGCTGACGACCGGAATGCGGCTGGCAAAAATAGCCCGCGCTACGCGTTCGTCGTTAAAACTCCATAAATCTTCCAGCGAACCGCCGCCGCGCCCAACGATCAACACGTCGCACTCATTGCGCTGATTCGCCAGTTCAATGGCGCGAACAATTTGCCCCGGCGCGTCATCGCCCTGAACGGCGGTGGGGTAGATGATCACCGGTAGAGAAGGATCGCGACGTTTTAACACATGCAAAATATCATGTAGCGCAGCGCCGGTTTTTGAGGTGATCACACCAACGCAATGCGCAGGGGAGGGAAGTGGTTTTTTGTATTGCTGATCGAACAAACCTTCAGCCTGCAACTTCGCTTTGAGCTGTTCGTACTTCTGTTGCAGCAGCCCTTCACCGGCCGGCTGCATACTCTCAACGATTATCTGGTAGTCGCCGCGCGGCTCGTAGAGCGTAATATTGGCGCGAACTAAAACTTGTTGCCCATGCTGTGGGCGGAAGGTCACCCGGCGGTTGCTGTTGCGGAACATCGCGCAGCGTACCTGGGCGGTGTCGTCTTTGAGTGTAAAGTACCAGTGACCGGAAGCCGGTTGTGTGAAATTAGAGATTTCGCCGCTGATCCAAACCTGTCCCATCTCATGCTCAAGCAGCAGACGAACCGTTTGATTCAGGCGACTAACGGTAAAAATTGCAGGGGATTGAGAAGGTAACATGTGAGCGAGATCAAATTCTAAATCAGCAGGTTATTCAGTCGATAGTAACCCGCCCTCCGGGGATAGCAAGCATTTTTTGCAAAAAGGGGTAGATGCAATCGGTTACGCTCTGTATAATGCCGCGGCAATATTTATTAACCACTCTGGTCGAGATATTGCCCATGCTACGTATCGCTAAAGAAGCTCTGACGTTTGACGACGTTCTCCTCGTTCCTGCTCATTCTACCGTTCTGCCGAATACTGCTGACCTCAGCACCCAGCTGACGAAAACTATTCGTCTGAATATCCCTATGCTTTCCGCAGCAATGGATACCGTAACGGAAGCGCGCCTGGCTATTGCTCTGGCTCAGGAAGGCGGTATCGGCTTTATCCACAAAAACATGTCCATTGAACGCCAGGCAGAAGAAGTTCGCCGTGTGAAAAAACACGAATCTGGTGTGGTGACTGATCCGCAGACTGTTCTGCCAACCACGACGCTGCGCGAAGTGAAAGAACTGACCGAGCGTAACGGTTTTGCGGGCTATCCGGTCGTTACCGAAGAAAACGAACTGGTGGGTATTATCACCGGTCGTGACGTGCGTTTTGTTACCGACCTGAACCAGCCGGTTAGCGTTTACATGACGCCGAAAGAGCGTCTGGTCACCGTGCGTGAAGGTGAAGCCCGTGAAGTGGTGCTGGCAAAAATGCACGAAAAACGCGTTGAAAAAGCGCTGGTGGTTGATGACGAATTCCACCTGATCGGCATGATCACCGTGAAAGATTTCCAGAAAGCGGAACGTAAACCGAACGCCTGTAAAGACGAGCAAGGCCGTCTGCGTGTTGGTGCTGCAGTTGGCGCAGGTGCGGGTAACGAAGAGCGTGTTGACGCGCTGGTTGCCGCTGGCGTTGACGTTCTGCTGATCGACTCCTCCCACGGTCACTCAGAAGGCGTTTTGCAGCGTATCCGTGAAACCCGTGCTAAATATCCGGATCTGCAAATCATCGGCGGCAACGTGGCAACAGCTGCAGGTGCACGCGCTTTGGCAGAAGCTGGTTGCAGCGCGGTTAAAGTCGGTATCGGCCCTGGTTCTATCTGTACTACTCGTATCGTTACTGGCGTAGGTGTTCCGCAGATCACTGCCGTTGCTGACGCAGTTGAAGCGCTGGAAGGCACAGGTATTCCGGTTATCGCAGATGGTGGTATTCGCTTCTCCGGCGACATCGCCAAAGCTATCGCCGCTGGCGCAAGCGCGGTAATGGTGGGTTCCATGCTGGCGGGTACTGAAGAATCTCCGGGTGAAATCGAACTCTACCAGGGCCGTTCTTACAAATCTTACCGTGGTATGGGTTCCCTGGGCGCGATGTCCAAAGGTTCCTCTGACCGTTATTTCCAGAGCGATAACGCTGCCGACAAACTGGTGCCGGAAGGTATCGAAGGTCGCGTAGCTTATAAAGGTCGCCTGAAAGAGATCATTCACCAGCAGATGGGTGGCCTGCGCTCCTGTATGGGCCTGACCGGCTGTGGTACTATCGACGAACTGCGTACTAAAGCGGAGTTTGTACGTATCAGCGGTGCGGGCATTCAGGAAAGCCACGTTCACGACGTGACCATTACTAAAGAGTCCCCGAACTACCGTCTGGGCTCCTGATTCTCTTCGCCCGACTTCATGTCGGGCGATTTATATTATCTGTTTCACTTGCCTCGGAATAAGCGTCAATGACGGAAAACATTCATAAGCATCGCATCCTCATTCTGGACTTCGGTTCCCAGTATACTCAACTGGTTGCGCGCCGCGTGCGTGAGCTGGGCGTTTACTGCGAACTGTGGGCGTGGGATGTGACAGAAGCACAAATTCGTGACTTCAATCCAAGCGGCATTATTCTTTCCGGCGGCCCGGAAAGTACTACTGAAGAAAACAGTCCGCGTGCGCCGCAGTATGTCTTTGAAGCAGGCGTACCGGTATTCGGCGTTTGCTATGGTATGCAGACCATGGCGATGCAGTTGGGCGGTCACGTTGAAGCCTCTAACGAACGTGAATTTGGCTACGCGCAGGTTGAAGTCGTAAACGACAGCGCACTGGTTCGCGGTATCGAAGATGCGCTGACCGCAGACGGTAAACCGCTGCTCGATGTCTGGATGAGCCACGGCGATAAAGTTACCGCTATCCCGTCCGACTTCGTCACCGTAGCCAGCACCGAAAGCTGCCCGTTTGCCATTATGGCTAACGAAGAAAAACGCTTCTATGGCGTACAGTTCCACCCGGAAGTGACTCACACCCGCCAGGGTATGCGCATGCTGGAGCGTTTTGTGCGTGATATCTGCCAGTGTGAAGCCCTGTGGACGCCAGCGAAAATTATCGACGATGCTGTAGCCCGCATCCGTGAGCAGGTAGGCGACGATAAAGTCATCCTCGGCCTCTCTGGTGGCGTGGATTCCTCCGTAACCGCAATGCTACTGCACCGCGCTATCGGTAAAAACCTGACTTGCGTATTCGTCGACAACGGCCTGCTGCGTCTCAACGAAGCAGAGCAGGTTCTGGATATGTTTGGCGATCACTTTGGTCTGAACATTGTTCACGTTCCGGCAGAAGATCGCTTCCTGTCAGCGCTGGCTGGCGAAAACGATCCGGAAGCAAAACGTAAAATCATCGGTCGCGTTTTCGTTGAAGTATTCGATGAAGAAGCGCTGAAACTGGAAGACGTGAAGTGGCTGGCGCAGGGCACCATCTACCCTGACGTTATCGAATCTGCGGCGTCTGCAACCGGTAAAGCACACGTCATCAAATCTCACCACAACGTGGGCGGCCTGCCGAAAGAGATGAAGATGGGCCTGGTTGAACCGCTGAAAGAGCTGTTCAAAGACGAAGTGCGTAAGATTGGTCTGGAGCTGGGCCTGCCGTACGACATGTTGTACCGTCACCCATTCCCGGGACCAGGCCTTGGCGTTCGTGTGCTGGGTGAAGTGAAGAAAGAGTACTGTGACCTGCTGCGCCGTGCTGACGCCATCTTCATTGAAGAACTGCGTAAAGCGGACCTGTACGACAAAGTCAGCCAGGCGTTCACTGTGTTCCTGCCGGTACGTTCCGTTGGCGTAATGGGCGATGGTCGTAAGTATGACTGGGTTGTCTCTCTGCGTGCTGTCGAAACCATCGACTTTATGACCGCACACTGGGCGCATCTGCCGTACGATTTCCTCGGTCGCGTTTCCAACCGCATTATCAATGAAGTGAACGGTATTTCCCGCGTGGTGTATGACATCAGCGGCAAGCCGCCAGCTACCATTGAGTGGGAATGATGTATAGCTAGCTCATAGCTCATCATATCTATTCATTTTAATATCTAACCCTCTGTAATCGCAGAGGGTTTTTGTTTATAACTACTCATATCTATTCACTCTACGCCACATTTTTCGACGGTACAGGTGACGGTATTACCTGAAAGGTATACTCTCATACCGACAAAAACATGGATGCATTACGGGTGAATTTTGCTTACCGATACCAAACTGAAAAATCTGAAGCCGCAGGAGAAACTGTATAAGGTTTCCGACCGTGACGGGCTGTATGTCGCCGTGCTCACGTCAGGATCTGTCTCGTTCCGCTACGACTACCGCATTAACGGCCGCCGGGAAACGCTGGTGATCGGTCAGTACGGTCGTGACGGTATCAGCCTGGCGGAAGCGCGCGAGGAACTTATTGCCGCCAAAAAGTTGCTGAAGTTAGGCCAGTCGCCTGCTGCGGCAAAACGTGACGGTATCAGGCAGATTTCCAGCGCAGAAACATTCGCGGTATATACCGACGCCTACATGAAATATGTCACCCTGGCCGACAGCACCCGATCCATGAAGCAGGCGGTTATTGAGCGTGATATCCTCCCGGTGCTCGGAAACAAGATGATGACTGAGATAACCACCAGGGTGGTGCGCGACCTGTGCGATCGTATCGTCGAGCGTGGCGGCCGGGCGACGGCGATTCAGGTCAGGGAGATAATCAGCAGTGTGTACCGGTATGCCAACGACCGCGGGCACGGCCTGTTCAATCCGGCTGCCGACATTAAGCCATCATCCATCGCTATGTTTAAGCCGCGCGAGCGCACACTGTCGCCAGAGGAGATCGGCATTTTCTTCCGCGCGCTGGACGACATCGGAGCGATGGGCACAATGAAGATGGCTCTCAAGCTGGTACTGCTGACGCTGGTGCGAAAAAGCGAATTCACTTACGCGACCTGGGCAGAGATCGATTTCAAGAAATGGACATGGACGATCCCCGCTGACAGGATGAAGGCCGGGCGTGCGCATGTGATTTACCTGCCGAAGCAGGCGCAGGATCTGCTGGTGGGGTTGCAGATGTGTGCTGGCGGCAGTGAATACCTGGTGCCCGGGCGCTACAACTTCCGTAAGCCGTTATCGAACGCGGCGCTGAACTCGCTGGTAAACCGTACCGTGGAGGCCATAAACAGAGACGGCGAGAAGATACAGGACTTCACGGTGCATGACCTGCGCCGCACTGCCAGCACGCTGCTGCACGAAGCGGATTATCCTTCAGACTGGATCGAGAAGGCGCAGGCGCATGAGCAGAAGGGCGTGCGGGCGGTGTACAACAAAGCGGAGTATTCTCGGCAGCGCGCCTATATGTTGCAGCAGTGGGCAGATATGGTTGATGCCTGGATTAAAGGGGAGCACACCGATCTGGTGCCGTTCTCCCCGTCGAAGTTTGAGAGGTGGATGGAAGGTAAGGATTAAGCAGCTATTCAAGCTTAACACCAGGGATGTCGCTTGCAGCTATAGCGTCGTAAATTGCCTCCGCTGTCTTGCTGGCATCCCTTACCAATAAGCAAGCTGCATCGATGGCGCTTATAGCTGCATCACGCTTCTTATCTGCTTCTGAGCGGATATGGCGGAATCGATGAGCTTGGGAGGTATTTATGCAGTCAAGTCCACGAAATCTCGGGTCTTCTCCAAGCCATGTAAATGCGATTCCATCCATAGTTATGCATTCTACTCGAACCTTCTTAATTCCATATCCATTCGTTTCGTACTCACACTCACAACCAACCTGAGGCAATCCCTCGCCATCCCATTCTGTAATATTTTTCATGCCGCACGCTCCCGGCCCTGGTTGTCTGTTGGTGACAACGGAGCATTTGCGAATGCCCGCGTCATCCCGGCGATATCCAGCGCGTAGCCAGGTTGCAACTGCACCGCTGGACCTTTGCACTGGTTGCCCCATACGTCGAAACCATGCGACGACTGGCGGGCGAACAACTCGATGCGCGGCACATCTCCCAGCAACTGCACCAGTTTTTCCCTGATCACGTCAGGCTTTCGCGAGTTCTCCAGGCGTGGCGCCGTGACGTGCTGGCAGATAGAGGCGTCCATGCGCGCCGGGAGTTTCCCGCGCACCGCGAAAAGGCAGTCTTCGCTGTTCGCCCTGGTCATGTGTCCCATGCCGATCTCGCTGTTGCCTTTGTGCTTGTTCGTCTTATGCCAGGTGAATCCCTTCATTGTCATCAGCTTGAATCCCCACGCTTCGACAACCTTCAACGCTTCAACCGGCTGCGTCGGAACCCACCACATCGCGAGCAGGCAATCTTCGGCGGCCAGGTCCCACACCGGCAGGCGGCAGATATCCAGCACGTTCATGACCGGGTATTTGAACCCGGCGCCGCGGTTGCCGTCTGCTGCTTTGTCGCGGTATACCCAGGGCGGGTCAGCGTAGATAAGAGTGTATTTTCCGGTCATGCTGCCACCTTCTTGCTGTTCATCAGCTCAGCCAGGCGCTGAGCCTTCAATAGGTTTCTGATAACCTGGCCGCCTGGTGCCAGCCACCCGCGGCGCAGTGTTGAATAAAACAGCGTGATGCTGCCGACGCGGATATTGTCGTGAGGGCTAGTCATAAACCACCCCGCGACATCCGATCCCGCTGTAATCCAGGTGCGGGGTGCGGTTACCTTTGGTGATGCACTGCTGGCGGCGCACCGCGATTCGGGCGCGCTCCACTTCACCGACGGCAGCATCCAGACACTGTAGCCATAGTCTGGCTGCGATTCGGTAATGCCCGCGGCGCTCACGCTCGATGGCCCGGCTTTCGATCTCCATCGCTTCCGGAGTTACTGCCACAACTTTTTCAGTTCCGCGCTGCGATGCTTTGTTCATGTGATATTTTTCAAGGTGGGTTAATTTTCTCATTTGATCTACCCATCTCAACTGATTACCGCCGCCAGCCACATCAGGTAGGCGACCACGGCCAGATACAGGTAAACATCTGACCATCTTCCGATATGCTTTTTCAGCGCCGTCATGCTGCTGCGCTCACCGGGCGATACACTCGGCGGTCAACTGGCGGCTTTTTTCCGGTGAACGTCGCCGGGCTTGCCGCCTTACGTTTATCCAGCCAGGCTTCAACTTCGCTCTGGTCCCACGCGCAGCGGCGATCGGTGATCCAGAAACGAGACGGAAATTTGCCAGCCTGTTCCAGGCGGTCAATCGTGCTCCATGACAGTGGCACCACCGCCAGGAGTTCCTTCTTACCAAACGCACCTTTCATAAATACCTCTCTTGGTTGCAGGTGTGGCGCCGCGGCGCCACAGTGGTGATTACATAGGGACGTTGTTCAGCTCATCACGGCGGATGGTGTAAACGTCTGTTGCTTTAGCCAGGAGCTCATCATCGTTAGCGAGCTTGCTGGCAACGTATTTGTATGCCTTATCAAGATCCTTCAGCGTGTTGTAGTTCATCGCTGCGTCAGTGAAAGCGCACAGAATTTCTTCTGGATCGCGGTCATCACTGCTCTTCGGCTTCTCTTCCTGGTGCTGCTCAGGCTTGGAGTTGATCAGCTTGTTCATGCCTGAGGCGGTGGCGGGCGTCGGCGTGATATCGCGCTCAACGCGTGGTGCTGTCTCCTGCAATTCGTCAGGGGTGTACACGCCAAGCAGGACGTCTGGAGCATTCAGTCGCGCCCAGCGCTTAACGCACAGGTATGCCAGTTGCTGGCGTGGATCCTGCTCCCACAGAGGGGAGTTACGCACACCGGCCTGCGCCATGCTGATCGTCAGCTCGCGCGGTTCTGATTCTCCTTTGAGGGTCGCCCACACGGTTACTGTCAGGTTCGGCGATTTGTCGGATTTCCCGTTTACTTTCGACCAGTCACCGTCCCAGCGATAATTCAGGCGGGTGGCCAGCAGATTGGAGGAGGACACAACCGCGTTAACCAGTTGCGCTTCATATCCCAGCGTGCCGTTTACCACGTGAGTTTTCTGAGCCACGGCGAACGGGTTCATTCCCCACTGTGCAGCCTGCATAGTCACTGCCAGGCAGTCAGCAGGCTTACCTGCCAGGTGTGCCGGAACAGTGGCCTTACTGTCAGCCATCAGGGTTGCGAAACGCACCAGGCGGTCCATACCCTCAGGGCTGAATATTGCCGCAGCGGTGCCAACTGTAGCGCCAGGCTGCGATGTGATTGCGATGTCGTTGCTCATACGTACATATCCTGTTTGCGTGCCCACTCAGGGCGTTTAATAATTTCAAATCCACCCCATTCGCCTGACTCCCGGCACTGGTGGTAGGTATTCAGATCCCGGCGGAACAGTGCATGCCCGGCATCTACGTCTGTCGCATCCAGCTCGAACACGCGCACCGGGTAGCGGCCACAGTCGATGGTTTCGCTCACTGCCAGGAAGAAGAATCCGTGCGGCTCACCGGTGGTCTGCTGCGCGCCTTCGCGGTACATGGCATCCTGAACGTGGTACCGGAATTCTTCGACGTGGCGGGCGAAGCGCTCCATGTCTGCAACTTTCTTCACGTCCAGCAGCACCGGGTGATACTTCAGCCGCTTGTCCGGGCGGATGCGGCACAGCTCGCCAGTCTCCGGATCCGTCCAGTAATGCGATGCTTCGCAGAATCCTTCCGCTTCAAGCAGCCAGCGCGATGCCGGGTGAGCCATTGCGCTATCACGCATCAGCTCCAGTTTCCGCCACTGCTCTTCATCAAGTACCGAAATACCCATATCCGCCACATCACGAAGAAATGCCTCTTCGTCAGCTTTACCTTGTTTCGTCCGACGATCGAATTTCGGTGAAACAATGAAGCGTTTGTCGAACTCTCCAGGCTCCAGAAGCAGACAGTGCAATGCGGTTCCCATATCCAGTGCAGACTTTTTCTCTTCGTCTTCTGGTGCTGCCTGAACCCATTTAAGAAGCGCCGGATTCTTGGCTACCATGTCCAGTTGCGACTTACTCACGCCGTCACCGGCGTGGTAGTCTTCGTTGCTGATGTCGAAATAAATTCCCGGTTTCATGCCGCGTCCCTCTGTCCATCAAGCTGATCCGCCAGATCCCAGCGGGCGATAATTGCCATTGCCTCGCGCCGGTAGGCATCCATCAGTTCTTCGAACTCAGGGCTGTCTTTAGCAGCCTCCAGTACTTCCTGACGAACGCCTTTGCCTGTTACAACGTCGAAAGTTGAGGACAGTTGATGAAGTCGGATGCTCTCAATCAGTTCAACTTGTCGGTCATATAGCTGTTCTGACAGGTGGTAGTCCTTGTCGAATGCCAGCATGATTTTTTGAAGATTTTTCTGCTGATTAACGTTCATTATCAGCCCTCCCATATCTCGTTATCGTTGGCCACATCGCGAGCTTCTTTGCTGACGAAAGCCCACTTGATGCCTTCCTGTAAGGTGCGGCACTTGGTGCTCATCAGCCCGCACGCCGTAACGCAGTACCAACCGTTGATGATTTTCCACTGCATAATTCGTTACCTCAGTGTTACCGTTGGGGTAATAATTATCCTTGTGTGGTTTGAAGTCAATAGGTATGATTATAAAAAATTACCCGTAAGGTAATTCTAAGGGCAATAAAAAAGCCGCTCAATGGCGGCTTAATATCTGAAATGTATGGATTTATTCTTGAGTTTTACCGTTCTGAACAATCACGAAATCGACGTAGCTCTCGATCTTGCTTTTCTCGCTCTCAGGTAACAATGCGTAGCGGGCCCGGTCGTAATGGATGGTCGCCGGGTCGCGAGGATGGATGAGCAACTCATAGCCGCGGCGGCCGAACGCGCTGGCGATCGCCTCCAGGGTGGAGATGGAAACGCTAACCTCATTGTTCAGCATGCGGTTGATTGTCGCCTGGGCAACGCCGGACGCCTTCGACAGCTTACCCTGGGAGGACAGGTCGCGGTTGTTCTGCATCCACGCTTCGAGGTTATGCGCCGCCAGCTGGCCGATATCGGAAGGGGTGATCTCCTCCTGGGGGATGGCAACAGCAGATAATGAGTGGTCGACGTCCAGCCAGTTCGACGGTTTGTTCGCTGCCTTCTCAATCTTGCGCGCCACCGTGTCGCCGACAACCTTCTGCCCGCGGGCCCAGCGGTTCACCAGGTTTGCCTGAGTTCCCAGTTTTTCCGCCAGACGAGTCTGCACCCCGTTAAAGTCACGGTCGATGATATCGTTAATATTCTGCCTGCGGATATCCTGAATACTTTTCATGCTCTGGTGAATCGCCTCATATATGAATTAGTTAGTGGTTCAATTAAAAGCGAATTTACCTCACAGGTAAATGCACCCGACAGGTAACAAACCTTGATTTTTATTACCTTCTGGGTGAATATTTGTTATCTGAAATTAATATCAGGCAATAGCTATGAGCGAGAACGAAAAATTCGACTTCAAAAAACACTGGTTGCAACTCACTCCTGATGAGCGAAATGCCTTTGCTGACGAGGCCGGAACGACCAGCCACTACATCCAGACTCATCTGACAGGCCGCCGGAAAATGCCCGGTAAGACATTGATGAATGGGCTATTTAAGGCATGTAAACAACGCGGATGGGTCAGAACTAAGCCTGAACTGGCTATCTTCTTCTACGAATAAAAACTCCTTCTAAACCCCATCAGGCCGCCTTCTGGCGGTCTTTTCATATCTATTCAGTCCTCTCAGGTAATAATAATCCGAATATGGTTGATCTTTTTTCGGCCATCGCACAAAATCATCGTAACCATAACCAGAATCTGAGGTGAAGTGTGGAGATTATCACTCGTATGTCAGCCGCGAAGGCTGGACTGAAGCGTTATTACACCGGAAAGCAGTGTAAGCGAGGCCATGACAGCGAGCGCTGGGTTTACAACGGCCATTGTGTGGAATGCACCATGGAGTCAAACCGCAGGCGCCAGGCAGAGATTAAACGGATTATGGATGAAGCTGCGAAAGGCAACGTGCCGGAGGTGATCTGATGGCGCGCATCCGCACAATTAAGCCTGAGTTCTGGACAGACGAGGATATGGCTGAGCTTTCAGAACCGGCATGCCTTTTAGCGATTGGCTTGCTGAATTATGCCGACGATGAAGGGTACTTCAACGCCAACCCTAAACTGATAAAAGCGGCTGTATTTCCAATCCGAGAACCGTCCGTTCCTATTCCGGTACTGATACAGGAGCTTTCCAGCTGTGGTTATTTGTCCATGTTTTCCACCTCAGATGGCAAGCAATTTGGGGCAATTACAAACTTCCTCAAACATCAGGTCGTAAACAAGCCAAAAGAAAGCAAAATCAAATGCTTACCTCTTATACCGTATGAGTACGGTACTGATACCGGACAAGTACCATTAGGAATGGATCAGGGATCAGGGATCAGGGAAAGTAAAACCCCTCTCTCTGCGCGCGAAGAAATTCAAACCCCTCCAGTTGCTCCAGTTGTCATTCCAGGTATCGGAGAGCCAATCGGCAAATTCACCATGCATGAAAACTGGCAGCCGTCAGATGACTTTGTCATGCGCGCCAGAATGTGGGGCCATGCAATACCTGCTGACGGGTACAAGAAATCAGACCTGATTGAATTCATCACCTACTGGATGGCGGAAGGCAATGTGATGCAACACGTGCAGTGGGAGCAGAAGTTTGCCCGGCTGCTGATGAACAGGAAAAAAAGAGCGGCAGGAAAGCGCGGTGAAAGCTCTGACGATGACGTACCACACTGGAACAGCCCAGAGGGCTGGAAGGATTTCTTATGAGTAACGTATTCGCAGCAATTCAGAATCGTGATGCTGGTGCCCTTGCTCGCATGATGGGGCCGGACAATCATCACGATCAGCAGGACAACGTTGTTAACATCAGCGCAGAGCGTCTCGTAGATGCCCTGTTCAAACAGCTTAAGCAACTATTCCCGGCGGCTGAGCAGACCAACCTGAAGACCGCGCAGCAGGAAACCGACGCGAAGCGCCAGTGGATAGCCGCATTCGCTGAAGGTGGGATCCGTACCCGCGAGCAGGTATCGGCAGGTATGCGTCATGCCCGCGCCAGTGAATCACCGTTCTGGCCTTCGCCCGGGCAGTTCATCAAGTGGTGCAAGGACAGCAAAATGGTGCTTGGCGTGAGCATCGAGGACGTGATGGGGGAGTTTCACCGTTACGCCAAAGAGAAAAGCTTACAGCCCGGAGGACCTGAGAGATTCCCGTGGCGCCACCCGGTCATGTACTGGATTGTATGCGATACCCGCCGTGCGATGTACCAGCGCCAGCTGAGTGAGGTGGAAGTTGAGAGGCATGCGCGCAAACTGCTTGAGGAATGGGCTGCGAAAGTGGCGGCCGGTCACCAGATTCCGGATCCGGTTCTCAGCATCCAGGCGAAGCCAGAGCCGATACAAACACCGGATGACACAGGGGGGAGTGCTTACCACCCTCCCGGAAAAAGCTTCGGATGCATGCCGAATTCCGCCACCCTTGGAGGGCTGACACCGGCCCAGTGGTTGATGGAGGAATACCGGCGAGGGAAGGCAGCGGGACTCATCAGGTAGCACCAGCGCGGCAGCGCATTTTTTTACGCCTGTATAATTACCTTGAAGGTAACAAAATATGCGCATAGCTATTGATTTTAACTCTAATGTGGATTTAAATTACCTGAGAGGTAAGCCATGACAGCAATATTAGGGATTGACCCGGGATGCAGCGGGGCGCTGGTTCTCGTAACTGAGCAGGGCGGATACATCGACCATCTGGCAATGCCAACCATCAAGGTCGGCACAAAGTCCAGGGTGAACGGCGCAGCGGTAGCTGCATGGGTTCGGCAGTACGGAATCACTCATGCGTACCTAGAGCAGGTCGGAGCCATGCCAGGACAGGGAACGGCAAGCATGTTCACGTTCGGGCATGCAGCTGGCGTAGCGGAGGGGATCCTCCAGGGGCTCAACATTCCGTACACGCTGGTAACGCCTCAGGCCTGGAAGAAGTCAGCCGGGCTTATCGGAAGCGACAAGGACGCAGCGCGCAGCAGGGCGATTCAGCTTTACCCGGAACTCAGGGCGCTGGATGCCAAAGCGAAAGGCCAGGCCATCGCGGATGCGCTGTTAATCGCAAGGTTCGGGATCGGCGTTAAATAACGATCCTTTTTGATATCAACGTAATCAATAACTTATACGGGTAAGTGGGGGTAAAGATGGAATGCAAAGTGAATGAGCTGGTAAAGCGCGGGCATGACCAGGCGGCAGAATTGAAATCATCGTGTGGTGCTGTCGATGTGCGCGACGTAGCGCAGTTCATCAGCGACTTGGCCACGCAACTGGATGTGCAACTGGCTCGCAGTAATACGCTGGCTTCGGAGAATGCGGGGCTGAAGGAGAGCCGCAAGAATTTGGCTGAATTCATTCACGAAGAACTGGACGCAGGCTATCCGCTGAATATGGATATCGAAACCCCGGCGACAGACGCTTTCCTGGCTGAAGTGCGGGCGCAGGGTGTGGAGATGTTAGTTAAGCACTGCGAGCAGAAAGCTCTGGAAAAATCCTATGACTTCTTCATGGATGCCGGAGCGGTTGCAGCACAGTTTGCCTACCAGCTTCGCAAAGGAGTGCAGTCATGAGCAACATCGACAAACGCACATTACGTGAAGCAGCTGAGGCAGTCGGAAAAAATGACTGGCAGTACGTCTACACAAGAGACCTAAGCGCCCCGGGGCTAGGATATATCACAGTAGGCGGAGCAGAGGCTATCTACTGTCTGAATAAAGCCACAGGGGGAGTGAAACAGTCTGAAAACGTTTTGAGATATATCGCCGCAGCCAAACCCGCCACCGTGCTGGCGCTGCTGGATGAGCTGGAAGCCAAAGACCAGAGGATTGCTGAGCTGGAAATGCACACTATGGCGTTAAGAGGATAACCCATGAGCACAATTACCAAACAATGGCTGCAGCAGAAAATTGCCGAGATGGAAGCTGCCCGTGATGATATCTCGTTCGGGCTTGGCGAAGATGGAACCAATACACTGGCGGCACTGCGTATCGCGCTGGCATCGCTCGAAGCTGAGGCTGTGTGCGTCATCGACCAGTCCAATCTTGATTATCTCAAATCTGGCTCCGATGCCGACGTATGGCCAGCATCCAGAACAGAAATGGGTGATGTGCTTCTGTACCGCGCCGCCCCGCCAGCGCCGGTATCTGTGCCGGATGATATAGACACTCGCATGAAGAATGCCGGTATGTTATCTGCGCCAGAAATTATTGCTGGCCAGCCGATTGATGCATTCATGAAGCATGCGGGTGTAGTGGATTTAGAAAGCCTGCTTAAGTGGTCTGAAATGCGCCGCGCTGAGTTCCTCCGTATGCAGGCAAAATATGAGTTGGGCGACAATCAAAAGGACGACATGTATGAGTGGGTTATCTCTCACGTCGCAGCTTTCAGCGAACTGCACGTAAACATCCGCGCCGCCATGCTTCAGGGTGCCGAACCTGTAACGACGGCTTGCAAGTTGCGCGATGCAGTCGAAATCATCCGTAACTCCGGCATAGCAATCGACGCCGAGAAAATCCTTGCAGAACGCGATGCTCTCAACGCTCCAGACTGCTGGTGCCGAACCTGCCGACCTGTAACCATGACTGACATGCGCTTCGTTGTCTGTCCTGAGTGCGGAAACAAACGCTGCCCTCATGCCAATGACCACCGTAATGCATGCACCGGAAGCAACGAGCCAGGTCAGGAAGGTAGCGCATATCCAGCAGCACCGCAGCAGGAGGTGAAGTGATGGACGAACTCAAAAACTTCAGCGCGACGGACTGGTTATTTTTCGCAACGCTGCTGATCGTATGGTTTTACATGGTTGTAAAAGCGTATAGCTGGTTAATAGGAGTCCTGCTTCACCGCGGTTGGAGATTGTGGAATCGCAAGGACGAGCAAACCCTGGCTATGGACTCGTTTTATGAGGCGTTCAGGCTGGCAGATATCGAGCCTGGTCAGAGAGTGGTTATTACTACCGAAAGCGGTATGACGTTCCACATCATTCGGCCAAAAGGTGATCGACATGCCTAACCCATTCGACGTGGTGATGTTCGTGCTGCTGGCAATCGGCGCACTTCAGCAAATGGGGTGGCTGCCATGGTGAGCAAACTTAAACAGCGGCGCCTGCGCCGCCTTAAAGCCGACGTGGCATGGTGGAAAGGTGAAGCCTCGGACCTGTACGCCAGAGTCATGGAGCAGGCAGATGAAATAGCCGAACTCCGCAGGCTGGTTATCCGCGTGCCGATGCCGGTGGTGGTACCGGCAGATATCGTCCAGGGTATTAACGTGAAGGGTGCGTTTGCGATGGGCATCGAACGCTATGGTGATGCGATGCTGAAGCTGGCGAAGAAGGAGGATAGTGATGGTTAACGTAACCCAGGAATCACTGGCCGAGAAGATTAAGCGGCTTGAATCGCGAGGCAATGCTGAATACGCATTAGGGTTAACCATTAACGAGGAGTATCAGCTTGCAGCGTACCGCATGCTCCTCAAGTATCTGGCAGGTCATGCTGAAGCGAACAGGGAGAATGGCAATGGCTAAGACAGCAGCAGAACGCAAAGCGGCGCAGCGTGCCCGCCAGGCGGAAGCCGGTGAGCGCAAACTGGAGCTGATGCTCGACGAGCAGGAAATGGAGATGCTGGCGCGGAACTGTGCGGAGCGTCGCCCGGGTAGGGAGCCATACGAACTTAGCGAGTACATCGCTCTGCTTATCCGCCAGGATGATGCGCGGGTGCGCGGACGCATCAAAGCCATCAGCGCCAACAAGTGCGGGAAGTGCGACGACATCCTGCCGGTGAAGTCCTGCCCGTGCGCCGGTGATTCTGCCTGCTGGGTTACGCAGGGCTGGCACGAAACGAAACTAGCGGTGTGACAGGTCACGGCTGGTTGACTAAATCCTCACATGATTATACTGTTTAAATGTACAGTATTTTTATGTGAGGTTCCATCATGGGCTTTCCATCTCCGGCAAAAGACTACGCAGAAGCAGCTCTCACCATCACCAGCCTGTGCGGATATGACGGCAACTGCCGCACCATTGAGACGTCGGCGGGATACGCCATTATCAATGTTTCTCACAAACCACATCCGGGTGACACCGTGCTGATTTCGTATTGTGGACGCACAGAGTTCGCCGTCGTGCAGGGCAAGGCGCTGATCACTCCTGACGGTGAAGCGCTAGAAGGTGAGGCGCTGGATGATACGACGGTGCACGGTGTGGTGACCCACTTCCTGAACCGCGTGGACAATCAGCGGCCCGACCCGATACCAGTCATGTAACATCTGCGTGGGCGTGATAGTATTACCTGCATGGTAATAAAATTACTCAGGTGGTAATGATGCACGCGACACCAAAACCGCATAAGCGCAAATCAACGCAATTTGAGCCGCTCAGTGTTCTGAAGGAGGCTTATTGCCAGGAATACATCAAATGCCCGGAGAATCAGACTCAGGCGGCGATTAATGCCGGATATTCCCCCAATACAGCGGCTAAGTTTGCCAGCCAGAACATGCGCGATGAGCGCGTTCAGAAACGAATCGCAGAACTGATGGAACAGCGCAACAAGCGAAACCGCGTCAGCGCTGATTACGTCCTCATGCGCCTGGTTGAAATTGACCAGATGGACGTGCTGGATATCCTGAACGACGACGGCGGGATGAAGCCGATCGCTGAATGGCCGAAAGTCTGGCGTACCTCACTAAGCGCGATGGATATCGCTACCATCAAGACGACTCAGGCCTCTCTGCAAAAAGAGAATGGCGAGGCGGATCTCTCTGTGGAGGATGTCGAGCATATCCTGAAGAAGGTAAAGTGGCCGGACAAGGTGAAGAACCTCGAACTGATTGGTAAGCACGTCGACGTTAACGCGTTCAAAGAGCGCCTGGAGGTTTCCGGCACGGTCACCATCGCCGACCGCATGGCCGCCGCCCGGCGCCGCGTCATAGAGCAGGCTGGTGGTGAAGAATGACAGCCGCAGCCATGTCGCCGGAAGAGCAACTCGTCGAGGATATCGCCTCGTTCACGTATGACCCGCTGGGCTATGCGCTGTATGCGTTTCCGTGGGGCGAGGAAGGCACAGAGCTGGCGCACGCCACCGGTCCGCGTAAGTGGCAGGCAGACGCATTCCGCGAGATACGCGATCACCTGCAGAACCCGGCGACGCGTCACCAGCCGTTGATGCTGGCCCGCGCATCCGGCCACGGCATCGGCAAGTCAGCTTTCATCTCGATGCTGATTAACTGGGGCATGTCGACCTGCGAGGACTGCAAGGTGGTGGTGACCGCCAACACCGACAACCAGCTGCGCACCAAGACATGGCCGGAAATCATCAAATGGTCGAATCTGGCTATCACGAAAGAGTGGTTCACCTGCACCGCCACGGCGATGTACAGCAATGACCCAGGCCACGACAAGCGCTGGCGAGCTGACGCAATACCGTGGTCTGAGCACAACACAGAGGCGTTCGCCGGGCTGCACAACGAGCGTAAGCGTATCATCGTGGTATTCGATGAAGCGTCCAACATTGCAGATCTGGTGTGGGAAGTTGCTGAAGGTGCGCTGACGGACGAAGACACGGAAATTATCTGGGTGGCGTTTGGGAACCCGACGCGTAACACCGGGCGCTTCCGCGAATGCTTCCGCAAGTACAAGCACCGCTGGAAGTGCGCGCAGATTGACAGCCGCACCGTGGAAGGCACAAACAAGCAGCAGCTGCAGAAATGGGTTGACGACTACGGCGAAGACAGCGACTTCGTGAAGGTCCGCGTGCGGGGGATCTTCCCTGACGCGTCAGAACTCCAGTTTATCCCAACAGGCCTTACAGACGAGGCCATGAAGCGGGTGGTTACCGCCGGGCAGGTTGCTCACGCTCCTGTGATTATCGGCGTCGACCCGGCGTATTCCGGAGTTGATGACGCGGTGATATACCTGCGGCAGGGGCTGCACAGCAAAGTGCTCTGGACCGGCAACAAGACCACCGACGATTTGATTATGGCTAAGCGAATCGCCGACTTTGAAGACCAGTACCAGGCTGACGCGGTGTTCATCGACTTCGGTTACGGCACCGGGCTGAAGTCCATCGGTGACGGCTGGGGCAGGACATGGCAGCTAATCCCGTTCGGCGGCGGCTCGACCGATCCCCAGATGCTAAATAAGCGCGGAGAGATGTTCAACAGCTGCAAGACGTGGCTGAAGCTAGGCGGCGCGCTGGACGACCAGGAGACGGCTGATGACCTGTCTGCGGCAGAGTACAAAGTCAGGGTGGACGGCAAGATCGTCATTGAGCCGAAGGAAGATATCAAAGAGCGCTTGGGCCGCTCGCCGGGCAAGGGTGACGCGCTGCTGCTGACGTTTGCCTTCCCGGTTACGAAGCGCCTACGCATTCCAGGGCAGGATAGTCAGCAGGGGAAAGCGGTCACAGATTACGACCCGTGGAAATAGCTAATAAAATCAATGGGCGCAAAATTGCGCCTGGTGGGACGCAAGCAAATACGTGGTGGTTGCCGATTATACTCAGTGAATTTCTATAAGGTATTGATTTAGTTACAGACGACATTTTTGTCCTCTGGATAGATAAAACAAAGCCCGCGCATCGGCGGGCTGATTGTGACATGTCACGGCGCTAGAAAGTAATTTTATCGAATGCGGCGTTTATTGCATTGGCATCCTGCACGGCACCACGCTCATCAAGTAAAGATCTTTTACTAAGCACCTCAGCCAGGCACTGCAGTTTCGTGTGGTAGAGATTCTCGCGGCGAATCTCTTCAGCAGGAGATTGTTTCTGAATGCCTTCAACTGTCTTCGTCATAATATTCACCTTAAAAAAATGCCCGGGCGAACCGGGCGAACCGGGCGAACCGGGCGAACTGGAAGCAAGGGTCTACGGAGTGCCCTCCTTGGCGGGTGATGCAGGGTTTACAGCGCAACGTCATCGGAATGGCGTTCTGCTGTAAAAAAAGTGTCGGTACCAGCGAGCGCTAACTCGGGGATGAATCTGGTACCGACAAAGCTACACAGCAATTACATGGGCACTACGGTTTACCACGGTCCTAACGTGATTGGGTTGTGGTGCCGGATTCGAACCGGCGCGGCGATCCTTTCGGGACCCATTACCCGCCCATGCAGCAATGGCAAGCATGGATGGAGCTCTAACCAATTCCTGAGCTAACCACAACGGAAAGAGCACTGACTTCGAGCAGACCTTGGGCCCAGGAACGACGATCAATCTCAATGCTCTTACCTGTTATGGCCTCGTCTCTTCCGAGGTGTCACACCGTATCGCCACGATGGTGAGTCGTCATGTCGTGCATACCGATAACACAGACTTGCACATTCCGGCTACCCGCTCAGGGGATAAGGAAACCAAGGAACCCCGCCGGACCGCTGCGGCACATGTGCCATATACCGTACTGCTCACACCTGGAAGCGCACTCACCAGTTTTGATTTAGCGACAAGACACAGAACCGATATCGAAGTGCGCTTTCATGTTGTGTGCGGAGATGATGCTCCGCTTATCCACCGCCTTTACTTTTAAGCCCAACATGCTGCTGCGGTACTCCGGGCTACTGCATGAGCGGTCACATAACCACCTCCGCAATCCGATTGATTTCGTAATTAATTACCTGAAGGGTAATAATAACATTCGAGTATGTCAATACACTACGTAAAATAATCCTTATATGGTTAAATTGGTAATAATTTAATCGTGTGTGAGGTTATAGCTATGTGTATCGGCAGCAAGGCTCCATCAGTGCCAGCGGCACCAGAAGTTCAGGCTGCACCTCAGGAGCAGGACGCCGCTGTGGTCAGCGCCCGCGATGACGAAGAGCGTCGCCGCCGCGCAGCAGCAGGCACCAAGTCGACAATGCTGACCGGTGCTCAGGGCGACACTTCCGCAGCTAACACCAGCGGCAAAACGCTGCTCGGTCAGTAACGGAGATCTGGCAGATGGCGGAAACCGAAAAAGAGCGGCTGCTGAAGCAGCTCGCACAGCTGAAAAATGAGCGCACATCGTTCGAGCCACACTGGCGCGACCTGAGCGACTTTATCAATCCGCGCGGTTCCCGCTTCCTGGTGTCAGACGTTAACCGTGACGATCGCCGCAACACCAAGATTGTTGACCCGACAGGCTCAATGGCTCAGCGCATCCTGTCCAGTGGCATGATGTCAGGCATTACCAGCCCGGCCCGCCCGTGGTTCAAGCTGGCGACGCCTGACCCCGACATGATGGATTACGGCCCGGTGAAAGTCTGGCTGGAAGTCGTGCAGCGCCGCATGAACGAAGTGTTCAACAAGTCGAATCTGTACCAGTCACTTCCTGTCATGTACGCCAGCCTGGGTACTTTCGGTACCGCCGCTATGGCCGTGTTAGAAGATGACCAGGACGTGATCCGCACAATGCCATTCCCTATCGGCAGCTACTACCTGGCGAACAGCCCACGCGGCAGCGTCGATACTTCATTCCGCCAGTTCTCCATGACCGTGCGCCAGCTGGTGCAGGAATTCGGCTTGGACAACGTAAGCACATCAGTCAGGGGCATGTGGGATAACGGCACGTATGAGGCATGGATTGAGGTAAACCACTGCATCACGCCAAACATCAACCGCGACAGCGGCAAGATGGACAGCAAGAACAAACCGTATCGCTCTGTCTATTTCGAGACCGGCGGCGACTCCGACAAGCTGCTGCGTGAATCCGGGTTCGATGAATTCCCTATCCTGGCGCCGCGCTGGGAAGTGAACGGCGAGGACGTTTACGCATCCTCCTGCCCTGGCATGCTGGCACTCGGTCAGGTTAAGGCCCTTCAGGTTGAGCAGAAGCGTAAAGCTCAGCTGATCGACAAGGCCACCAACCCGCCGATGGTTGCGCCGTCGTCGCTGAAGAATCAGCGCGTTTCCCTGCTGCCTGGTGATGTGACTTATATCGACGTGGTGAGCGGCCAGGACGGTTTCAAGCCTGCTTATCTGGTCAACCCGAATACTGCCGACCTGCTGGCTGACATTCAGGACACCCGTCAGACCATCAACAGCGCCTACTTTGTCGACCTCTTCATGATGCTGCAGAACATCAACACCCGCTCAATGCCGGTGGAAGCGGTGATCGAGATGAAGGAAGAGAAGCTGCTAATGCTCGGCCCGGTGCTGGAGCGCCTGAACGACGAAGCGCTTAACCCGCTTATCGATCGCGTGTTCTCCATCATGGCGCGCAAGAACATGCTGCCGCAACCGCCGGAAGTTATGCAGGGCATGCCACTGCGCATCGAATACATCTCCGTTATGGCGCAGGCGCAGAAATCTATCGGCCTCACCAGCCTGTCGCAGACAGTTGGCTTTATCGGCCAGCTAGCACAGTTCAAACCTGAAGCACTCGACAAGCTCGACGTGGATCAGGCTATCGACGCGTTCTCCGAAATGTCCGGCGTATCGCCAACCGTCATCGTTCCTCAGGAGCAGGTGCAGGGCATTCGCGAAGAGCGCGCGAAACAGGTTCAGCAGGCACAGGCCATGCAGATGGGTATGGCAGCTGCGCAGGGTGCCAAGACACTCAGCGAGACGCAAACCACTGACCCTAGCGCGCTTACAGCTATCACTAACGCAGTGGGAGCGGCGCAGCAATGACTGACTTGGACGAAGAAGAACTGCGCGTTCAGAACGAGCGGAAGAAGCACGATCTGGAGCAGCGCGAAAAGGACGACATCCAGTTTGTCATGGGCAGCGAGCAGGGGCGTCGTGTCATCTGGTCACTGCTTGAGAAAGGTCAGGTGTTCGGCGCCTGCTTCAACGTAGACCCGCACATCACCGCATTCAACGAAGGGCAGCGCAACCTGGCGCTGGTGTTACTGCAACGCGTCATGGCGCACTGCCCGGATCAGTATCTGAAGATGGCCGCAGAGGCCAGTATACAGGAGTAACCATGAATTTATTTGATCGTTTGCTGCATCGCCGTCTTTGCAATGAGCAATCCACTGAAGGTGGCCAGGCAGATACAGCTTCAACTGGTGCCACTGGAACAACTCAAGGCGCTGGCGAAACGCAGCAGCAAACTCAGGCGCAGGATAACGCGACGGGTACTGATTCTGACACTGGTTCAGAAACTCAGAAAACCGAGGAAGAACTTGCTGCTGAAAAAGCCAAATCCGAAAAAGCAGAAAAGGATAAGAAGCCAGAAGGCGCGCCGGAGAAATACGAATTTACCGCTGGTGAAGGCGTTGAGCTGGACACCGAAGCGCTGAAGGACTTTGAGCCGGTTGCCCGCGATCTGAACCTGACCAATGAGCAGGCGCAGAAGCTGGTAGACGCGTATCCGAAAATTCTGGCCGGTGTGCAGCAGCGTCAGGCAGAAGCCTGGCAGGCACAAACAGAGCAGTGGGCTGCTGACGTCAAGGCAGACAAAGAGATCGGCGGAGACAAGCTGACCGCAAACCTCAGTGCCGCGCAGCGTGCTCTGGACCTGTTCGGCACGCCTGAGCTCAAAACATATCTGAACGATACCGGGCTGGGTAATCACCCTGATCTGGTGAAGGCGTTTGTGAAAATCGGTAAAGCCATGTCTGAAGACGGCATGGTCGATGGCAGTAATCAAGGCCAGCGTAGTGCGGCCGAAGTGCTTTATGGCTAATAAGAGAGGATATAACCATGGCTGTTAAAGGCGTAAATGCGCTGACGCTGGCTGACTGGGCTAAGCGCACCGATCCAAACGGGAAGGTAGACAAGATTGTCGAACTCCTTTCCCAGACAAACGAAATCCTGACGGACATGATGTTCGTAGAGGGCAACCTGCCAACAGGGCACCGCACCACTGTGCGATCTGGTTTGCCATCTGCGACATGGCGCTTGCTGAACTACGGTGTGCAGCCAAGCAAATCAACCACCGTACAGGTTACAGACTCCTGCGGGATGCTGGAAACCTATGCTGAGGTTGATAAGTCTCTGGCTGATCTGAACGGCAATACTGCTGAATTCCGTCTGTCGGAAGACCGTGCATTCATCGAAGGTATGAACCAGCAGATGGCTCAGACGCTGTTCTACGGCGATACCAGTGTGAACCCACAGCAATTCATGGGCCTGTCATCCCGTTACTCCAGCAAGTCTGCAGGTAACGGCCAGAACATTATCGACGCTGGCGGTACCGGCACTGATAACACCTCTATCTGGCTGGTGGTATGGGGTGAAAACACCGTTCATGGCATCTTCCCGAAAGGGCAGAAAGCTGGCCTACAGACTCAGAACCTTGGTGAGCAAACCCTGGTCGATGCCAGTGGTGGTAAATACCAGGGCTATCGTACCCATTACAAATGGGATAACGGTCTGGCACTGCGTGACTGGCGCTACGTTGTGCGCATCGCCAACATCGATGTGAGCGATCTTTCTGTACCTGGCTCAGCGGCAAACATCGTCACGCTGATGGTTAAAGCGCTTCACCGCGTTCCTAACCTGAAGATGGGTCGCGCTGCGTTCTATATGAACCGCACCGTTGCCCAGGCTCTCGACCTTCAGTCTCTGGATAAAGCTTCTCTGGCTCTGTCCGTAAAAGAGACCGAAGGCGAATTCTGGACCACGTTCCGTGGCATCCCAATCCGTGAAACCGATGCGATTCTGGAAACAGAAGCGCGTGTTGTTTAACGCCTGTCATTAACTGATGGGCCTTAACCGGCCCATGAATGGAGAAAGAAAATGATCCTCGACAAACTGTTGATGTTCTCCGAAGCGCAGGCGGTTACTGCTGGCGGCGCTTCAACTGACGTTATCGACCTCGGTCCTATCGACGGCACGCGCCGCGATATCGGCGTTGGCGAGCCTCTGGAATTCTGGGCAAACGTGAATACCACTGCAACTGCAGCTGGTGCCGCCACCCTGAATGTCCAGCTGCAGACCAGCCAGGATAACTCCACCTGGACCACGCTGTACGACAGCGGAACGCTGGCGCTGGCAGCACTGACAGCGGGCAAACGTCTGTTCTCTGCCAAAGTTCCGGCAGGCGTTCAGCGCTATCTGCGCGTCAACTACGTGGTCGGTACTGGACCGCTGACTGCTGGCGCGTTCACCTCGGGTATTAACCTGGATGTTGACAACAACACTCCATACTACCCAATCCGTTCCAAAGTGACTGGCTAAGGTGGAAGCGATGGAAAAAGCAAAATACCGCGTCCTGCGCTTATCCCATATTCATAACAACCTCTGGCCGGAAGGCTCAGAGATTGAATATGAGGGTGAGCCAGGATCGGCGCTGGAGCCGATCAATGCAGCTGCGGAAAAAGCCAAAGCAGCGGCGCTTAAAAAGCGTGGTCTTGAATTTGTTAAGCCAGAGTCAGAAGTGAAAAATGATGATGGCAATAGCAATGACAATACCGACGGTGACGACGATCTGGAAAAGCTTCGCGAAGAGTATGAATTGCTCTTCAACGATAAGCCTCATCCAAATACGGGCGCCAAAAAACTCCGCGAGAAGATCGCAGAGAAGCGTGCGGAACTGGGCGTGTAAGCCTCGCTAATCAAACAGGGGGCTTCGGCCCCCTTCTTGCAGGAGCCCATTATGGAACTGGTAAATCTCAAAACCGGCACCGATACCTATCAGGACGAGGAAGGGAAAACCCAGACTCGCGATGATTATCCCTGGGGCCTGTGCATTAGCCTGGATAATGACACGCTTAACAGACTCGGTATAACCAGTCTGCCAGTTGGTGGAATGGTGATGATCACTGCAAAAGCGCTCGTTAAATCAACCTCTGAACGCCAGGATGAAAACGAAGTGTGCCGCCGTGCAGAGCTGCAGATCACCGATATGGCAATGGCGCCTGATTCCAGCGAGCCGCCAAAGACGGCAGCACAAACTCTCTATGGTGGGGAGGATGATTAATGGCCTCCGTTATCGAGATCTGCAACCGCGCGCTGAGCAATATCGGAAACAGCCGCAGCATTAACAGCCTGACTGAGGCCAGCAAAGAGGCCGGGCAGTGCTCCCTGCATTTCGATTCATGCCGCGATGCTGCGCTGGCGGACTTTGACTGGAACTTTGCCACCAAACGCCTGGCGCTGGCCGATACCAATAATCCGCCGCCTGACTGGCAATACGCATACCAGTACCCGACTGACTGCCTGCGCATCACCGAAATTATGGTGCCCGGTGTTCGTAACCCGACGGCTGCCATGCGCATCAACTATGAGGTCGGCTCCAACGGTGACGGCACTGGGAAGCTGATTTACACCGACCAGCCGCAGGCCTGGCTGAAGTACATTGCGCGCGTCACTGACGTGAACATGTTCGATCCCATCTTTATGGAAGCTCTGTCATGGCGTCTGGCCGCCGCCATCAACATGCCGCTAACCGGCAGCGCAGATCTCGGTAACAACGCCCTGAACATGTACCGAAACGTCATCCTGAGCGCTGGCTCGCATAGCCAGAACGAATCTCAGGAGCCGCAGCCGCCAGTCGATGAGTTTACCGCAGCGAGGTTGTCATAATGGCTATCAGTTGGATACAGCCGAGCTTTGCCGGTGGTGAGATCGGACCGTCGCTGTACGGCCGCATTGATATGTCGAAGTATCAGGTGGCGCTGCGCAAGTGCGATAACTTTATCGTCCGTCAGTATGGAGGCGTTGAGAATCGCCCTGGAACGCGCTTCGTCGGAGAGGCAAAATATTCAAACAAAAAATGCCGCCTTATCCCGTTCCAGTTTTCGACCGTACAGACCTATGCGCTGGAGTTCGGCGATGGCTATATGCGCGTTATCAAAGACAGCGCGTATGTGCTCAACAGCAGCAATGTGATTTACGAACTGGCGATGCCGTATGCTGAGGCCGACCTGTTCCGCATCAAATTCACGCAGAGCGCAGACGTGCTTACGCTGGTACACCCGGCATATCCGCCGAAAGAGCTGCGCCGCTACGCGCACGACAACTGGCAAATCGTCGATGTCACCACCAAAAACGGTCCTTTCGAAGACATCAACGTTGATCAGTCAATCAAGGTGTATGCCAGCGCCAGCACCGGAACAATTACGCTGACGGCAAGCTCACCCATCTTTGGTGCTGAGCAGGTCGGAAAACTTTTTTATCTCGAGCAGCCGGCGGTTGATTCCGTTCCAGTCTGGGAAACCAGCAAGACCACTGCTATCAACGATGTGCGACGCGCTGACAGCAATTACTACCGGGCCAATACAGCCGGCAAGACCGGCACTCTACGACCGTCACATACAGAAGGGATGTCGTGGGATGGCTGGGGCGGAACAGGATCAACAGACACCGGTATTCAGTGGGAATATCTGCACAGCGGTTTCGGTATTGTGCGTATCACCGCTGCGTCAGGGACTACCGCCACGGCCACGGTGATCAGCTATATCCCGTCTCAGGTCGTTGGATCGGCGAATGGGAGCTACAAGTGGGCTCGTTACGCCTGGAACAGCGTCAACGGCTACCCTAGCACGGTTGTTTACTACCAGCAGCGTCTGTATTTCGCCGCGTGCACCGCGTACCCGCAAACCATCTGGGGCAGCCGTACTGGGGATTACAAGGATTTTGGTAAAAGCATCCCATTACAGGACGACGACAGAATTATCTACACCTACGCCGGGCGCCAAGTAAATGAGATCCGCCATCTTATCGATGTAGGCAGCCTGGTTGCGTTGACGTCCGGCGGGGAATACACGATATCCGGAGACCAGAATAAGGTGCTCACTCCGTCGGCTTTCTCGTTCAGTTCACAGGGAAACAACGGTTCAAGCAATGTGCCTCCGATCGCCGTGGCAAACATTGCGCTCTTCATCCAGGAGAAGGGCAGCGTGGTCCGTGATCTGGCTTACTCCTTCGACGTCGACGGGTACCAGGGCACTGACCTGACCATACTCGCAAACCACCTTTTCCAGAAACGCAGCATTGTCGACTGGTCATTCTGCATCGTGCCGTACAGCAGCGCGTTCTGCATTCGAGACGACGGAAAACTGCTGGTGCTGACCTATCTGCGCGATCAGCAGGTATTCGCCTGGGCGCCGCAGTCCAGCACCGGGAAGTACGAAAGCACCTGCTCCATCAGCGAGGGCAGTGAGGACGCTGTTTATTTCGTGGTTAACCGCACCATCAACGGCCAGACGAAACGTTACATCGAGCGCCTGTCCAGCCGACTGTTTACCAGTGATGAAGATGCGTTCTTTGTCGACTGCGGTCTGAGCTATGACGGGCGAAACACTTCATCCCGCACACTGACAATCAGCGGTGGCACTGGCGACTGGAGTTACCAGGTCGACTACCCGGTAACGATTACCGGCGGAGCTTATTTCGTCAACACGGACGTTGGCGCGCAGATCCAGTTCCCGTACTCAGAAACGAATCCTGATACTGGCGCGGTGGTGGCGAAAGAGTTACGTGGCGATATTGTTTCGGTAACCAGCAGCACGGCGGTGGTAGTACGCTTTAACCGTAACGTTCCTGCAGTCCTGCGCAGCGCGGCCACGACAAACTGGCAGATGGCGCGCCAGACTTTCAGCGGCCTGTCACACCTCGAAGGTCAGACAGTCAACATCCTCTCAGACGCCAGCGTTGAACCACAGAAAATCGTAACTGGTGGCGCTGTCACTCTGGAATCACCTGGCGCGGTGGTGCATATCGGACTGCCGATAACCGCAGAATTCGAGACGCTGGACATCAACATCAACGGGCAGGAAACGCTGCTGGATAAAAAGCAGGTCATTCCTACCGTCACGATGGTGGTCAACGCCAGCCGCGGTATCTGGGCAACCACACCGGGCGGAACATGGTACGAATATCCGCAGCGTGAGTTCGAGTTTTACGACGACCCGGTTGATGATGCCACCGGCAAGGTTGAGGTGAAGCTCGACAGCAACTGGGATAAAAACGGGCGCGTTAAGGTCAGACAGACCGACCCTCTTCCGCTTTCCGTTCTGGCTGTAATACCACGCCTTGCCGTAGGGGGCTTCTGATGCTTAATGCTCAAATCGTACCGGCCACCGCAGAGCATATCGAAGCCATGCTTCCGCATGTCCGCAAGGCCGACGTCGACGAATTTCTGGCGACAAACGGATGGAGCCCGCGCCGCGTACTTGAAACCGGTCTGCGCACGTCAACATTCTGCTGCGCCGGCCTGGTTAACGGGGAGGTGGTAACCATCTTCGGAGTAGCCCCTGCATCCATGATCGGCGGCAGCGGCATCCCATGGCTGGTGGGCACCGATGCGCTGGAGAAATACCAGCGCACTTTCCTGCGTCGCTGCGGGAAAGCAGTCAATGCAATGCTGACCGTTTACCCGTATCTTGAAAATTATGTTGATGCCCGCAACCACGTCGCGCGCGTATGGCTGCACTGGCTTGGTTTCACCATCGAAGATCCTAAGTCTTATGGCATCAATAATCTCCCGTTCCACCGTTTCCACATGGAGAGAAAATAATGTGTAGCCCAGCGATCGCACTGGTTGCTGTAACGGTAGCATCCGCTGCCGCCAGCGCATACAGCCAGAACCAGCAGGCAAAATATACTTCTGCTGTAGCTGAGAAGAACGCAGATATTGCTGAAGCTCAGGCGCAGGACTCAATCAACAGAGGTAACGCTCAGGCTGATGAGATTCGCCGCCGTAACCGCCAGGCAGCAGGTACCCAGGCCGCCACAATGGGCGCTACAGGTGCAGAGCTCTCCACAGGAAACGCGCTGGATATCTTCGGTGATACTGCTCAATTCGGCGCGCTGGATGCTCTGACTACCGTTAACAACGCCCAGCGCGAGGCATATGGCTATCAGGTGCAGGGCAGTAATTTCCAGTCTCAGGCTGATGCAACTCGCAGCGCGAACAGTGCGGCGCTCACCCAGACACTGCTAACCACTCCTCTAAAGGCTTATGGCGCCTATCAGATGGGTGGTGGAACATGGTCTCCATTCAGCCAGAAGGCTGCGCCAATCAGCGCGGCGGTCGGAACCAGAACAGGGCGCTAAGGAGATATTATGCCAACAGTACCAACTGTAAACGGTCGTCAGGTTGAGAGCAGAGGATTCCAGTCACCTGGTCTTCAGGCATTCGATACGCCACAAACTGCTGATGTGCTCGGTCAGGCCGCAGAACAATACGCAGGCGCATTCGCCCAGGCCAAACAGCGCGCAGATGTTGCCCAGGCGCAGGATGCCTCCCTGCAGCTAAGCCAGATATCCAGCGATCTTCTGACAAACCCTGATACCGGCCTGCTCAACATGCAGGGTAAAAATGCACTCGGTAAGGGGCAGGAATACACCCAGGAATTCGACTCGAAGGTTGAGCAAATTGCCATGACGCTGCCGGAATCTGCTCGTGCTGGTTTCATGCAGCAGGCGCAGCAGCAGCGCGTTCAGTTTACATCGCAGGCAGGGCGCCACGAGATCACCCAGCTTAATGCCTACGAAGAAGGGCAGTTCCAGGCAACGCTGGCGAACAACGGGAAACTGGCGGCATCTGCATATGCCGACAATGCTAATTACGTGCTGTATAACCAGCAGACTTTCCAGCAGATCGAAGACTACGGCGCCGCGCATGGCTGGAGCCAGGAACAGATTCAGGCGAAAAAGATTGAGTTCAAGGAGAAGGTTGCCGACGCTTCGCTGTCTCAGTGGTCAGCCAACAATGCTATCGACTTTATACACAGCAATGGCGAACTGAGCGACACGGCAACAGGCTCCCGCCGTGCGGTATCTGAAGGGGGGAGTGGCGACAGTGCCCGCGGCATCCGGAACAATAACCCCGGCAACCTCGAGTACAGCAAAACCAACCCGTGGATTGGTCAGACTGGTGATGATGGGCGATTTGCTAAATTCGAAACTCCGGAGCATGGTATCCGCGCGCTGGGCCGCAACCTGCTGTCTTACCAGAGACAGGGCATTGATACCGTCAGTGACATTATCAACCGCTGGGCGCCGCCGTCTGACAACAATAATACCGACGCATATATCAAGGCGGTATGTGCTCAGCTCGGAGTTACGGCAGATCAGCAACTCGACGCCTCAAACCCTGACACTCTCAAAGCGCTGTGCGCCGCTATCATCCATCATGAAAACGGCAGCCAGCCGTATACTGACCAACAGCTTTCTACCGGCGTCAGCGCGGCCATCGGTCTCTCTCAGTTGCCGACCAGCACCAAACGCTACACCGGCAACGCGGCATTCGACGCCGCATCTCCTGAGGCACAGGCCACATTCCTTCGCCAGGCAGATCAAATCCGCAAGCAGCAGCAGGCGGAGTATCGCACCAGTATCGACAGCCGGGTGCGCGATGCCAGCGCGGCATACATGCGCGGCGTAGATTTCCCTGATGCACCAACGCAGACCGACTTCCTGGCAGCCTACGGCGTGCGTGAAGGAAATCTGCGGTACACCGAGTTCAAAAATACGCAGATCGCCGGGCAATACATCGGGTCATTCCGTAACATGCCGACGAGCAGCATCACAGCCTACGTTGATCAGCTGCGCCCGGGAACCGGAGAAACAGGCGAGGGTTATGCATCCCGTGCTGAATTATTCGATCAGGTGTCGGCGGCGGCCACGAAGGTAATCAGCCATCGCCAGAATAACCCGTTCAATGCTGCGGTGGAGATTGGCGCCTATAAGCCGATCGCCAGCAACAACCCTAACGACATCACAGCCGAGGTGGCTAACCGTTTCTCTTCACAGGAAAGCCTGCGCGCGCTGGGCATCAATGCGCCGATCCTTTCCAGTGAAGAGGCCGCAGCTCTTTCCGAGCAGGTACGCGGCACAAAAGACGTAAACCAGACCATCAGCCTGTTGCAGAGCATGGGTGAAACGCTGTCTGCACCGGCAATGCGCCAGGTTGCATCTGCCATTGCACCGAACAACGCGGCTACAGCCTATTCTGCTCTGCTGCTGGGCACGCCGGATAACCAGTACGACAATACCAAGCCGTCTATCGCATACAGTCAGTTCATCGGCTACAAGCCGACCATGAACAAGTACGATGTTTCTAAGGTGATCCTGGCCGGTGACCAGTTGCTGAACCCGACCAAAGCGATGAAAGATGCCGGGATAACTCCGGTCCAGTTGCCGAGCGAAGATAAGCTGAAGCGCGCATTCGACGATCAGGTTGGCAACTCTTTCGCCAACAACCCGCAGGCGCGCCAGCTCAGCTACAACCTTTTCAAAGCAGCTTACGCCGGGATCGCTTATCAGTCAGGCGATGCCTCCATGACACGAACTGATGCCGCAAACTCCGACGTAGTGGAGAAGGCCGCACAGTATGCTACAGGCGGCGTGTATAAGGGATTCAATGGTGGCGATGTGGTAATGCCGTTCGGCATGGATAAATCGACGTTTAAGGACCGCTACACCGCATCTGCTCAGCAGGCTCTGAAAGATGCCGGTCTGAACGTCAACGCTGCGTCAAACTTCACCCCGGTCAATATCGGCAATAACCAGTATCGACTGGTAAGCGGCAGCGGTCGCTGGGCGACAGATGCGAAAACCAATGAAGCTATCGTCGTGAGGGTCGAATAATGTCTGATGTATTTTCTCTGGCGCCAGAAGGCCAGGCATGGACCGACGATAAAACAGCGGCAAACCCGGCGCGGCCTGAAGACTATGAGCCGACATTCTTTCAGGGCTCAATCGCTGCGCCGGTGCGCGGCGTGGCTGAAGGCACTCTGGGCCTGGCGCAATCTGCCGTAGGATTCAGTAAGCGCCTGATTAGCGATCCGGCATTCACCGCCGACGTTGCGCCGACAGTGAATATCTTCAGGGTGATGTTTCCTGACGCGGATAAAGCGTTGAATGACACATACGATACGATCGGCAAACAGCTGCAGGACGCTCGCGGATACGTGAAGCCTGATGCCGGTAGCCAGGGCACGGCTGCCGAGGTGCTTTATGGTCTCGGTCAGTTCGTGCCTGCCATCGGTGCAACCATTGTTGGCGGCCCGACCGTTGGCGCTGCGACGGCATTCAGCTCGACTTATGAGCAGTCCTATCAGGATTTCAAAGGGAAGGGTGTCGACGAGTCGACGGCGCGCAACCTGGCAACTCAGCAGAGCCTTTTCAATGCAGCTGGCATGGCATTACCTGCAGCCGTCGGCAGAACGCTGGCAACGCGAATTGCCTCAGGTGTGGCAATCAACACCGGATTCGGCGGACTCAACCGCTACTCCGTTGGCGAAACGCTGGAGGAGAAAGGCTACGCCGAGATGGCGAAACAGTACCGGGTGTTTGACGGTCAGGCGATACTGGTGGATGCGGTGCTGGGCGGTGCCTTTGGTGGTGCCCATCACCTGGCAGCGCGAAATGCAGACGCGCCACCTCCAGCAGATACTGAAGCGCCTGTCCCGGCTGCAGAGGTGCAGAGCGTTCCTGATAATTCTCCACAGCCTCAGGGCGAATCTGCGTCGCAACCCGCTCCACTTGGTGATGGTCCTGCTGTGCCAGATGCCCCGCAGGTAACCTACGAATCAAGAATGGCTGAATTGCAGCAGAGTGCAGAACAGCTTTTATCCCGCGGTGACAGGAAGGTATGGCAGTCTGAGGTTGCGAACAGCCAGCGCATCCTGGATAACCTCAACGAGCAGCGTTCCGCAATCCTCGCGGAGCAGCCGTCAGGTAGCGGTAAGGCACTATCCGCTTCCCGCCAGGATAAGCAGTCTCGGCTAAGAGCAGTAGATCAGCAAATAGACCAGGTGCAGCGACGTCTGCAGGACGCCACCGACACGCTGGCACCGAATATGCCAGGTGGACGTTACTACGAAGCCAGAGCCGATCTCTCACGCCTGCAGCAGGGCATTATCCCTGAAAGTATGCGCGGGCTTGTTCGTGAAACAGCAATCAAGCCAAGCGACATTGATGCAGCCCACGCGCTGAATGAAGGTCTGTATTACGACCTGGAATCTGCCCCAGTACTCCACGCCAGCAATGAGAGCATTAACAGCCATGTGGCAGCCATGGATGAAGCGTACCGGCAACTGAATGCTGGCCAGCCAGTTAACGTCGGAATGATGGCGCGCGGCCTGGATGGTCCGGCACGGCCCGGCATGCTGGAATCCGCAAACGAGCAGTACCATGCAATGCAGCAGGTTTTCGAAGAGAATGGTGTCAGGTATGAAACGCCGTCAGAACTGGCTGGAGAAGCTCCGGCGCCGCGCGCAGAAAGTGCGTTTACGGCTGCAGACGAAACTGGCGGGCAGGTCAGTGTTGATCCTGACACCGGCCAGGCGATTTCATCCAACAGTTACGACCTGATGGCGGCGCGCGATATGGCGACCACCAATCCGGATATGACAATTACGCACCCAGACACCGGGCAGTCAGCGAAACTCTCCGATGTTCTGGCTGAATTTGATGAACAAATCCAGACCGTGCAGAACGAATCGAAAGTGTATTCCGTCGCCGCGGCGTGCTTCCTGAGGAACCCATAATGAAACAGGCATGTGTTGAAGCCATTGCGCAGACACTTGGCCGCCAGCCAAAGGCTGACGAGCTGAAAGGTATTGAGGACCGCATCAAAGAAGCCGTGCGCGAAGTTCATAAAAAGAACGCCAGGGAAGGCAAGACTGGCATCCCGGATGCACAGACGTATATGGAGGCCGCCGATCTTGTTCGTCAGCGCGTTGTGCATGACGTCTATAAGAAGCGCCAGCGCGTCGCTCAGAATGCGATCGCAATCAGCAGGGTCACAGACACCCTCGATGCTAATATCCCACCAGAGCAGCAAACACCTGCCAACTTGCAGCAGTTTATCTTCGCCGGTCGGCGCACCACTGACGGTAAAGATATTGCCGTGACATCAGCTGAGGAACTGGCAACTGGAGCATACCAGGACTGGTCTCGCCAGCTCAGCGCTGAATTGCTCAAAGCCGGTGATGATGTACGCAAATTCTTCGAGCAGAGCAAGGCTCTTGGCGAGCAGAGATTCCGCAGCCTGTTAGACCAGCAGGCGGCAAAGTCCGCACAGTTCCAGATCCTGAAAGAACTTTACGGCGAGGATACCGGCAACCCGCAGGCGAAGAAAATCGCCCAGGTCTGGAACGACGTCACCAGTCGGGCCCGCCAGGAGATGAACGACAACGGGTTTGATATCGGACTGCGCGACGACTGGCACCTGCCGTATGTTGACGACGCTGATTTTATCCGCAATGCCGGGCGCGATGAGTGGCTGGCGTCTTTGCCAGTGGCAGAGCAGGCTAAAGCGCGCCTTTCCGGCCGCCAGCCGCCGATTGAATTTGCCCGCCAGTCATGGGTGGATGACGTCTACAACACGCAGGACCGCAGCAACTACGTTAATCCGGACGGCAGCCCGATGAATGACATTGAGTACCGCCAGGCGCTGGAGGCGATCTTCGAAACGAAGGCTACCGACGGCGCGAACAAAATCGACCCGGGCGCATTCATGGGCACCGGCGGGATAAAAAACCGTGGTTCGCAGAGCAGGGTGATGGCGTTCAAGGATGCGCAGTCGCACTTCGCATACATGGAGCGCTACACCCAGCAGCCGGTGGCGGGCGTAATGATGTCGCACCTGCAGTCTTCATCCCGCGATCTTGGCGTCGTCAAAGCTTTCGGCCCGGACGCTGCCCGCAACTTTTCCCTTGTGCTGGACCGCGTATATCAGCGTGCGGTAACCGGCGGGAAAGAAGTAGGCAAGATGAACGACGAGCGCAAGATGGTTGAGCGCATGTTTAACTCAATGGCCGGGCTTAATGGTGCGGCCACATCAAGCGTTTTCACCTCTGCTGTTGGTGGCCTGCGTAACCTGATGACCAGCGCCATGCTCGGTACCAGCGTCCTGACCGCAACCAGCGATCAGGCCATCATGCGCGCCAACGCCCAGGCGCTTGGCTTTACCCGCGATGGCATGCGCCTGTCTGCTAACACCATTCGCAACCTGTTCAGTGGTGACGCCAAAAAAGCCAATGCTGAACTCGGCCTGCTGGTGGATTCGCATGCTGCTGTCGTATCGAAGATGGGTGGATTTGACCTGTCGCGCGGCATAACTGGCTGGTTTGCAGAGAAGACCCTGAAGTGGTCAGGTCTGATCGCTATGGACCGCGCCAATAAGGCAGCGTTCGGCCTGCTGATGTACAAAAACATTGGCGAACTGACCAGAAAATTTAAGACACTGGACGATGTGAAAGGGTCAGATAAAACCATCCTGGCCAACAAAGGATGGAGCAATGAGGACTGGGCTATCATGGCCGCGGCAGACCTCAGGCCAATGACAACCGCCGGGCATATGGGAATGACGCCTGATGCGATATACGCAGTGCCCGATGACGTGATCGTCGACATCATGGCAGACCGCATTGCGCAGGTTCGCGCCGGGAGTGATGCAGCACTGGCAGCGCTTGGCGATATGCCACCAGAGCGCCTGAAGAAAATGAAAGAGGCATTCGACGCAGAAGCAGAGCAAACCATCACTCGCATGGTGCGTAACGCCCGCGCCGAAGCCGCTCAGAAACTGCTCGGTATCACTCACGGTGAGATGACCAGCGCCGTAACTACCGCCACCGGCCTGGACACATATGCCCGCGATGATGCCGGGCAACTGATTAAGAGCTTCATGCTCTTCAAAACAACGCCGTTTGCAGGTTTCCGCCAGTTGGTAAACCGGGCTAATGATCTGGACACGGTACCGGCGCTTAAATTCCTCGCTTCATACATAGCAGGCACGACATTGGCTGGGATGTTTGCAAACCAGATGAACAGCCTATTGACCGGCAATGACCCACTGGATATGACAAAGCCAACTACATGGGTGCAGGCTCTGCTGAAGGGCGGCTCATTCGGTATCTACGGCGATTTCCTTTTCCAGGACCATACGCAATATGGATCCAGTATCGCGGCCACCATCGGGGGGCCGGTGCTGAGCTTCGCCGAGCAGTTAACCAAACTTCTAATCACAAACCCGCAGAAGGCATTGCAGGGGGAAGCAACTTCTTTCGGTGCCGACGCGCTTAAGACTGCTCGAATGATCACCCCGTTCGCAAACCTCTGGTATGCAAAAGCCATTACCAATCACCTGATCCTGCAACAGCTTCAGGAGATGGCAAACCCAGGGTACAACGACCGGGTAAGAGATCGCGCGCAGCGGGAATTTAACACAACGAGCTGGTGGGAGCCCGGCGAAACAGCGCCGCGCCGGGCCCCAGATCTCGGGAAGGCGGTGGGGCAATGATGGATATTTTGATTAAGACAGGCATTATTCTGTTCTGGTTTGCTGCCGTAGTGGTCTGCGGTACGACGTATCTTTGGGCGGTAATATTCGCGATCAGGAAAGGATGGCTTGGGGAGACATCGGCGAAGGTCGTTTACTTCGCGACCTTCGTTGTTCTCGCTGCAATAGTGTTTAAGCTTCCGATTCTGTGACATGCCACGAGGCCGTTAATTCGGCCTTTTCTTTATGTTGTTTCCTGTTTCAGTTTTTCCACGCAGTAATCAAGATGCATTTGCAGATCCTTCATGGACATCTGCGAGCTGGTGACATAGTTCACCAGAGCAGTCAGCTCAGCCATCGGGCCATCAACATTAAAGCCATCATCACCCAGCTGGCGCAGCAATGTCATCAGGTGCGAATCTTCAACAAGGGAGCGAACGCCTCCCGGCGTGTGTATACGTTCGGCAAAGCCTTTTTCCAGCGGGTGATGATACTGACGTTGCATCTGATATTCTCCATGCATTCACTGTATTTATGTACAGTAGCAAAAGTCCAAGTGACTATCCAGAACGAATTGCCATTTACCTGAAAGGTAATAATTTTCCTGATTGTTATTCATTCAATTCATATAAGGTTTGACAGGTAATAAACTGTCCTGATGATGCACGCGCGCCGGGCGCTGCTTTACAGGAGATAGGCCATGACGGTATCAACCGTAGTTGACCATAACGATTACATCGGGAACGGCGTTACGACATCCTTCCCGTACAAGTTCCGCATATTTAAGAAAACAGATCTGGCTGTATCAGTTGTCGACCTTGACGAAAACATCACGGTTTTGGTGCTGGACACTGACTACACGGTAACAAACGCAGGGGGTTATAACGGCGGCAATGTGGTACTAACCTCGCCACTGGCTATCGGCTGGCAGATTTCCATTGCACGCGAGCTGGCGCCAACGCAGGAAACCGACCTGCGGAATCAGGGCAAGTTTTTCGCCGAGGTGCATGAAGACGCTTTCGATAAGCTGACGATGCTGATCCAGCAGGCATACAGCGTGTTCCGCCTGGCGCTGCGTAAACCGTCCAGCATTGCGAACTGGTACGACGCCCTTAATAACTACATCAGAAATCTTCGAGACCCACGCGACCCGCAGGATGCGGCAACTAAAAATTATGTTGATACGCTGGCAAGTAGCAATCTCATCAGAACCTTACGTGTTCCTGAGTCAATCAATCAGTTGCCGGCAGCACTGGAAAGGGCAAATAAAATACCTGCATTTGATAGCTCAGGTAATGTTATCGTTGTTCTGCCTCCTTCGGGTTCCGCGTCTGATGTTCTTATTGAATTGGCTAAGCCAACCGGATCAGGTTTAATAGGCTATGGGAACAAAACTGTTCAAGAGGCGCTAAATTTAATTTCAGCACGATCTGATCAGTTCGATTCCCTGGAAGAATGGGCGTCTTACAACGCCGAAAAAAAGGTTTTATCATCTGGAAAGTATTCCATTAGCTCAACTTTGCATATTGAGTGCGAATATCTTGAAATTGAGTCCGGGGTTACTATAAAACCATCATCGGCAATGGTTGCGTTACATTTTGGGAATAACACCAGGAACCTTTTGACGATATTGACGGCAGGGGTGAGTAAGGGTTTAACAAGTTTAACCATTGATGGTGTTAAGTCAGGGGATGTTTTATGCTTCTGGAATCCATCTGATTTTTCATATTCTGGATTCAGAGATTATTACAGGCAAGGAGAATTTGTCCGCATTTCGAATTACGATGAAACGAATGGTGTTGCATATTTTACAGGCGGGCTATGTGATTCTTACCCATCAGGAACCAGAGTTTACAAAATACAAATGAATAAGATTGATGTGACTGGTGAAATTATCATTGATTTTCCAGCATATAATTCATCTGCTCTGGGGGTAAGCTTCGAGCAAGTGAGAGACTCTAGTCTTGACGGTTTGAGCGTACTTGTAAAGAATGCACCGTATGCATTGCAAATTAAAAGATGTTTAAATGTTATTGGCAATATGGGCTATATAACTCAAAAATCATCACAAACTTCAGGTCTTGATTATGGTCTATATATATTGAATAGTCAGTCTTGCACTTTTAATGGGATATTTAGTGCGGAACGACATTCTTCAACTATGACTGGCAATGGAGAAGAATGCTCTATAGTAAATAGATATAACAGAGTTTCAGGAACTATATTGACAACTGGGCAGGGCGGGGCAGCAGCCGCAGATTTTCATGGGAATTGTGAGCACAATTCATATAGCGGGTACATGCAGGGATTGGTATTGGCAGGGCACTGTAACGGAGCGCCTAATGCGCATATTGATTTCGTACCAAACAATCCAAATTGGCCAACCGTGTTAGGCAGCGAGCTCAAGTCCTTAGAACATGACTTAAGTAATTGTAGAATATATGGCATTGGTGATCCGAACGCATCCAGCAGGGGATGCGTAGATTTCGCCGGAAATTCTGATGCTGTTTCTGTAAGTACAGCCATATCAGGTTGCTTAAATTTATCTGAGACCGTCATAGAAACCCCTGCCACATACGCCATCAACATACGCAACAGAGGATCACAGGTAGCATACGATATCAATCTCAACGGGATAAAAGTCAGAGGAACCAGCGGCAATAGAGCGATCAGAATCTCATCCGTTTCTGGAGTTGATGCGACTGACGTGATGCTTTCAGGCATATCTATAACGCAGGGAATGGCAATCGATGTACCGTCCTCATCAAGGAAAGTAGGGCTCAGCATGGCGGGTAAAGCAAGTGTTGTCGTTGCAAATAACGCCTCTACAGGAACCGTTTCCGTATCATTCCCATACATAATGCCTGGCGCGCCATCATCTATTGTCACAAGTCGTGGAGGTGCCGTTAGCGGAGTATCAAGCTCAAAAGTGTCAACATCTTATACCTCTGCATCATCAACTGGCTTCAGTGCTTATGCATATACTAATGATGGCTCCACGTTAACTTATGGCGCGATTACTGCTGAGGTGAACTGGTTGGCTAGTTGGTAGTGAATCTTTGATCGAGGGAGACAGGCCATGGAAGGCCTATTAGGAGCACAACTCCAAATGTTGGCAGCCTTAAAGTGTTTATGTATGCGACGATTCTGATAGAATCACAAAATCTATATGTATTTCTATTAAGAGCGGTGTTCTGAATATGAAGGGAAATGTACGCAAACGTAGCATTTGGTTGCTTTTTTTGTCATTTATGTTAGTAACTATATCACTTACTAAAACAAGCCCCACCCACGAGGAAGTGGTAAATATATTAAGAATAGCCATAGGTGGGGTTGCAATTTTGTTTTTTATTACGGATGTAATATTTACTGTTTTAAATAGATACATTTCTAGAACTAGATTTTTCGTATTGTCAGTGGGGTTCTTTTTACTCCTGTATGGTATTGTAGGTAGCGTTGCCTTTGGTGGATTTAGTTATTTTGTTGAAAACCCAGAATTATTAGCAATTATATCATTGTCTATTGTCTTTCTCTGGGCTTCGTCAGCCGTGGGGGGGGAATTATCATTCCGTGACGTCGATGTATTTTTTCGGAAATGGGTGCCGATATATTGCTTTGTGGCTTTTATAATTACAGTGGGTTCAGGAGGTTTTTCCATTGCATTTCCCCCAAAATTCATTTTCAATGATGCTGCTATTGACTCATATTCTCAGGGTATATCTAAGGTATACATGATCGGAGCATTGTTAACTCTTATATCCTTTACTAAATACAATAAAAAAATATCTTTAGTTTTTTCTGTTTTCTTTTTGCTTCTTTCTTTTCTTGGTGGTGCAAGGGGGGACTTTGGCATAGGATTCATACTCTACTCATTCATTGTGATGGTTTATAACAAGAAGCTTGGTGCAATATCTTTATTGCTGGCAGTTGTTGTTTCCTCCTTATCATTTATGAGCATGTCAGAATTAAGCCAAGATTTTTATATTATCAATAGGTTTATGCAGTTAGATTCATCAAATCTGGGGCAGCGAGACGTGTTGGCTGGCAATGCTTTAACTTTATTAAGCGAAAACACAGTCTGTGTATTTACAGGATGTGGCTTTAACGCATTTCAGTATTTCTGGGGATATAGAGTAGGGCTTTATCCGCATAATGTCATGATTGAGGCAGCCATTACTTTCGGGCTTCCCTTGGCTGCATTATTAGTATGTGCATACATTTATTGTCTATTCAAATCATTTCTAAATGGCAAATTACTTAATGGCTTTACCATAATAGGAATCTATTTGGTGGCTATCGGCATGAAAAGCGGTACGATCATTGATCTCACATTAGTGAGTTTTGTTTTAAATATGATCGTTACAACTCTTGCAATGCCTAAACCCGTCATAGCCACGCAGTCTGTAAATTAATATTGTTAAGGCGTACAAATGTACGCCTTTTTTTTATCGTTTATAAATAGTGTAGTATGAATACTTGTCTATAATATCATACCCAGATAACTTCCTATCGCTGATAATATATTTTATATGATTATTGTCATTTAATAATTTTTCAACGTTTGATGGTTTTTTCGTCATAATATGCTCAGCATTGGAAAGGCATGCAGTAAACACTTGCATTCTGAATGCCTTATCCAAAACAAAAAGAGCATTCCCGCCATCCGAATACTCACATATTTTATTCATTTCAGCATACTGATATTCAATTGCACCATCTTTTTTGAACACATAGACAGAAGACGCAGCTATTATAATCGCAAGCGGCAATGGCAATTTAGTGTTTATTTGAATGGCTTCATGTATTATAACGCAGTAAGCGAGTGCATAAACAGGTAATGCCGGATAAATATATCTTATGGTTTTATATGGCGCAAAATAAAGAATCGCAAGAGACCATATCGTTACAGTGAAAAGAATAAACAATATAAACCAGTTTTTGTCAATGCACTTGCGCTTCAAGAGTTTAAATGAAACCAGAGCAACTGAAGCTAACAATATCAATACTGGGAACAGATAGTTCTGACTCAGAAACTTAAATGCCAATAACGAAGATTTGAAATTATTCCAAAAATCAGATGTTTTTGATAGCGCCTCGGTTTGTCGATAACCAAAGACGAATAAATACTTCGGGTAAATAAGATAACCTACAGCAAGGCTTACAAAAATCACTAGCGAGCAGGCTTTAGCTAGATCTTTGTAAGTTAACTCTTTTTTAGCCAAGCAATATATTAATGTAAAAAAGAGGACCAAAAGGACAAAGGGTATTGAAAAATATCCTGTCAGTAAGGTGAAGGCTGTGACAACACCATATGCAATAAGGAAGGAGGCGCTTCTTCTTTGTCTTTCTATGAAGAGAAAAGACATAAAAAGGAAGGCAATAAACATTGTCTCCTGTAGTTGATATGGCCTTGCAAATATTGTATTTGAGATGGTGCCAGACCCAATAAAGGCAATAAGCAATCCTGAGATGGTAACAACATGCGATTTGAATAGCCTATGTAATAATGCTGAAAATGTTGTGAAGGAGATGCAGAAAAATAAAACGTTTAATTGCAACGCCCATCCTAGAGTAAATCTGAAATCGCTCGTATTAATTCCAGTAAACCAAATTCGAAGAATAGAATAATAGAGGTTGCTGTGCGGGGTATCGCGGTTGTCATGCCAAAGCTTTACAACATCATTCAGCATTCCTGAAAATGTTGGGTCGTTAAACCACATCGCACCCCTGAATTGATCTCCTGTCATTATTACTATATCATGCAACAATGACTTGCTATTATATGAGGCCAAAATAAAAGACTGCGATTCATCAATATGAATACCAGCCCTTGACAACAGCCAATACTCCCTCATAAACAACAAAAATAAAAAAGTTACCGAATAATAAAATATCACATAATATTTATTTCTCATTTTTATTTTTCCCTTTGGGGATGTATCTAGGCCTGCCCTTGCTTTCAATGTAAATCCTGCCAATGTACTCACCAAGGACGCCTATACCTATAAGTTGCACCCCACCTAGAAACAGTATAGATACCAGTAAAGATGGATATCCCCTTACTTTATTCCCAAAGGCGACGGTATCAAATATCATCCATGCTCCATATAGAAAAGAAAATCCAGCCACAATTAGACCGATGTATGTCCACATGCGCAGCGGGAATGTAGAGAAACTTGTGATGCCTTCCAGCGCCAGATTCCAAAGCTTCCAGCCATTAAATTTAGAATCACCGGCAACGCGCTCAGCTCTGGCATATTCGACCACATCAGTACGACCGCCAACCCAGCTCAGCACGCCTTTCATAAAGAGATTGCGTTCTGGCATGAGCTTAATGTTTTCTACGACTTCGCGAGACATAAGTCGGAAGTCACCAACGTTCTCTTCTATTTTGGGGTTACTAATTTTGTTATGTAGTTTATAAAACCACTCAGCAGACTTCCTTTTGAGCCGGCTGTCAGTGGAACGATTAGCGCGCTTAGCCAGAACCATATCAGCGCCTTCATGCCATTTCTTTATGAGGTGCGGGATAACCTCGATAGGGTCTTGCAGATCCACATCAATCGGGATAATCGCGTCACCGTTAGCGTTATCAAGTCCGGCAAATAGCGCAGGCTCTTTACCAAAGTTGCGAGTGAATGACAGAGGTACCACAAGCGGATCTGAAACAGCTAACGCATTAATAATAGATTCTGTCGCGTCTTTGCTTCCGTCGTTGATAAATACGATTTCAACTTCATACTGCTTTAATTCTTCAAATTCCCGAACTGTTTTATAGAAGATAGGAATGGTATCTTCTTCATTAAAAACAGGAACGACCAAAGAGATTTTCATTTCGCATCCCTAAAAACAATGAATTTAGAATAAATAAACCCACAAACAAGACTGATGGCAGAGAAGCCAACCAGCGTGACTATTGGCGGCAGGCCACATCTGTCAGCAGACCAGCCAACAACAGCGCTCAGGCAGCCCATAAAACCAACATAGAGCATATAACGCATGGTGGTTGTCTGAGAATTAAACGTGAACTTAGCATTTGCATAAAAACTGAACGACACAGCAATTACGAAACCTGCGAAGTTAGCGAGTGCCTGATTTGTATGCAGTCCGTAGATGCAAACTGCGAAAACTACCCAGTGTATCAGGGTATTGAGGACACCGACTGATGTGTACTTTAAGAATATTTTTAACACAATGCATTCCATGTGACAGAAACAGTAGTTTATCACCTTTAGGGTAATTTCCTTAAGAGTTATTCGATGAAATTTAATCCACATATGGTTTATTGTGTATGATGAACTCACCAACTAAGGGGGGTTCTTTATGCACATTAAACGGTGGTCACTATGTCGCACTCGTTAACCACGGAATCGCTTAATCAGGGGATTAGCCTGAGTGCGCTAATGTCTGTGGTCGCGGGTGTGCCGCCGGAAGTGGCTTTAGGGGCGCTGGCTGGTGCGGTAATTTTTGTTACCTCAGCGGTGGAGTATCCCATAAAGCGGCGGTTACTTCTGACGTTCCTCAGCTTCTTTTGCGGCCTTCTCTTCTACAAAGCGACAGCATCAATTCTGATAGGCGTGGCCAGCCTGGTACCGACGATCACGCAGGACTCTTTCGAGAAGGGGATTGTGTTTTCTGCCGGGGCTTTCATTTCATCTATCGTCGCTGTCCGCATTGGCATCTGGCTGTATCACCGTTCTGAAAATCCGCGCGACCTGATCCCGGGGAGAAAAGACGATGACCAGTCCTGAACTGCTTCTCATCCTTAACGCTACTATCTGCGGAGGCATTGCAATTAGAGTGCTTCTGTTCCGCCGTGATGGGTCACGCCATCGCTGGTGGGGTGGATGGCTCGCCTACCTGCTGATCGTCGTGGTTGCCAGCGTACCCATCCGCACATTCTACGGGTACTACGTCAGCGCTGACTGGTCAGAAGTCATCATCAAAGCTGTGTTCCTAGCTGCTCTCATCAAGACAAAAGGGAACGTGGTGCAAATTTTCAAGATAACGAGGTCACAGCATGGACATTAACCAATTCCGCCGCGCCGCCGGCATTACTGAGCAGCTGGCCGTACGCTGGTTCCCGCATATTATCGCGGCGATGAAAGAGTTTGGCATCGTCGAACCCGAGCACCAGGCGATGTTTATCGCCCAGGCGGGGCACGAGTCTCGCGGATTTAGTCGGTTGGTGGAGAGTATGGATTACAGTATTGCAGGCCTGGCTGATTTCGTTCGCTATGGGCGACTCACCCAGGAACAGGCTAATGTTTTGGGCCGTCGATCGTATGAAAAAGTGCTTCCGATAGAGCGCCAGCGTGCGATCGCCAACCTGGTGTACAGCAAAAGAATGGGGAACAACGGTCCGACTGACGGCTGGTTTTACCTCGGGCGCGGGCTTATCCAGATCACCGGGCTGAACAACTATCGCGACTGCGGCAATGGCCTGAAGGTGGATCTGGTTAAGCAGCCTGAGCTGCTGGCGCAGGACGAATACGCGGCCCGCAGCGCGGCGTGGTTCTTCGCAACCAAAGGCTGCATGAAGTACACCGGCAACCTGGTGCGCGTCACGCAGATCATCAATGGTGGGCAGAACGGCATCGACGACCGGCGTGCGCGGTATATCACTGCCAGTAAGGTGCTGGCGGTATGATCTGGGCATTCGTCAAAGCGTACTGGAAACAGTTGCTTATCGTGGCGATGCTTGCTGCTCTGGTAATCGGCGGCAGGGTTGCCTGGAATGTACACGGCAGCCACCAGTACGATGCCGGGTATGCGCAGGCAAAGGCAGATCAGAAACAGGCTGATGATAAAGCTCGTCAGCATGACGAACAGGAAAAAGCGACCAATGAACGTGAAGCGCAGCAGAGGATCGACCAGGCGCGCAATGATGCTCTTGATGCTGCCGCTCGCGCTGGCCGGTTGCAGCAACAGCTCGTTGCCATCCGTGAGCAGCTCAGGCAGTATAACGCCACTATCGGCACTGGGGCGTCAGCCGCAGACACCGGAGTTTTGCTTGCCGACGTGCTCAGCAAATCTCTCGAGCGAAACCGACAACTGGCAGAGTACGCTGACCGGGCCGCCGAAGCCGGACGAGTCTGTGAAAAGCAGTACGATTCGCTGACACGGTGACATGGCATTTTTCATGGCACTGATTTCCGGTGACGGTATATAAAACGGTACGGTGAAAATCAGATTGCATAAAATTGTTACCAGTCAATTGGTTATGTGTGTCGTAAATAATTGAGTGGGAATGATTTGACCCTGCACTATGAATGAACAAAACCCTCTGTTACTACAGAGGGTTTTTTATCTTCAAGAATTATAGGATTGAAGTTACTAACATCGATTAATTAAACCAGCTGTCCGATTTGTTCTCTTCTGCTTTGCCCACGCTTTTCATCAGATCGCGACCGCCTTCAGTCATATTTCTGTTGGCGTCAGCTTCAGATTGCACCACATCGGTTTGCGCAGCTTTGTGCTTCAGTTCCTGATCGATAAATTCGTTTTCTCGCTTAACGCGGGCTTCTTCTTTCGCCAGCGCCAGTTTTTGTTTCTGAATCTCTAAGCTGCGTAGCTCATCTTCATAACTTTGATCGCGTTTTTTGTCCGCAGAGGCTTCGGCGTCCAGTTTATCCTGACGAGCTTTCTTATTTGCCGCTGCCGTTGCCGCTCTTTTGTTAGCGGCGGCCTGGGCATTTGCGCGACGTTGCTTCTCTTGCTGGATTTCCCTGTTGCGCTCCGCGACCCATTCGTCATGCTGCCTTTGCTCTTCATTTTTACCTTGCTGTTCCGCTTCTGCGACAGCAGAGAGTTGATCCTGCAATGATGAGGCGATAGCCGGATAGCTTAAGGAGGCTAAGATGGCGCAAAGAAAAACTTTCTTCATGACTCCTCCTGATTATTAGCTCTTTTCAGGACATTTGGTATTTGGCTGAATACGCGTTTCGTTATACGTCGTGGTAATAACAACGGCTAAACCTGTCGTAAACTGGCACTCTTTACCCACCTGGGTAGAGGTATACACTTTGGTGCCTTCCTTATAGGTTAAAGAAACACCTTCCACTAAGGTTTTATCATTCACCATAGAACCCGCTGCCGCGCCTACAGCTCCGCCGCCAACTGCACCTGCCGTCGTTCCGGAATTGCTGCCAGACCCGACGTTGTGGCCGATAACACCGCCAGCGACTGCGCCAATAAGCGCGCCGAAGGCTTGTGCGTTCCGTTTATTTTGGGAGTTGTCTACGGCAACTTTTGCGGGAAGAATGGAAATAATATTAACGGTTTTAGTTTCTTGTTTGGTATTCAGTTGATCGGTTTGATAAACATCGGCAGCATGATCGTCAGCATTTGACTGGCATCCTGCCAGAGTGAATGACGCTAACATTGCCACAGGCAGAAGACATTTTTTAAATTTCATCACTATTCCTTGTTATACACATTACGAAAAATAAGACATTTAAGATCATCAAAAGAGGAAAGTAAATGTATTGCGTATAAAGGGATAGATTAAATTTATTAAAATTCACGCAGGGAATAATTTATAAAAATATATCATTACAACATATATATTAATTTTATATTTATTTCGCAGCCAAACAGGATAAACATCAGTCAGGATAAAGACGTAAAATTTAAGATGAAAGAATATCTGCCGCTTTGATAATCCCAAACAGCAAAAGCATCCGACAGCGAAGTGCCGTTATGTTCTGTGAAAGTGGAGAAGGTAACCGCTAACGTTGTACCGGTGATTCGACGGAGAGTGTGGATTGCTGAGCTTCTTTTTTGCTCTGATGGTGCTGCCAGGCACCGACGGACGAGTAGATAAAACGGCCAAAGAAGAAGATAAAGCTGATGAGCAGTACGATACGGGTCATGCGACTGTTAAATCGGTGTCGTTTTCGCATACTGGTTGCCTGACTCACAAAAGGTTCCTTGAAGTATGTCCCACGCTGTGGACGGTACTTACATTAAGGCACAACAGGACAAAATGGTCAATTCTTCGTTATGTAAAAAAGCGTCAGTGGATACATATTTTAATGTTATGGAAGTTAATTTAATTATTTACAATGATGATGTAATAATGATGAATTAACATGATAAACGTAATAATTCATTAATCAGGGTTATTTTGTTTGATATATATCAATTGGTACTTTCATATGACACTTAGAATCAATGCTCTCTATAGTGATGAATAATCATCATTCGAAGTCAGGTGGGATGCCTGTCTGAATACACCTCCTTCAGGATGTGGGGGATTCTGCTGAGCATCTATGAAACTGAATGCAACTTATATAAAAATACGTGATAAATGGTGGGGGCTTCCGCTGTTCCTGCCTTCTTTAATCTTGCCCATTTTCGCCCACATTAATACTTTCGCGCATATTTCTTCCGGTGAGGTTTTTCTCTTTTATCTGCCTCTGGCACTGATGATCAGCATGATGATGTTTTTCAGCTGGGCGGCATTGCCAGGGATCGCCTTAGGGATTTTTGTCCGCAAATATGCAGAGCTGGGTTTTTACGAAACGCTATCATTAACGGCTAATTTTATTATCATTATCATTCTCTGTTGGGGCGGTTACAGGGTCTTTACTCCCCGGCGTAACAACGTTTCACATGGTGATACCCGTTTAATTTCCCAGCGTATATTCTGGCAGATTGTGTTTCCTGCAACGCTGTTTCTGATACTTTTCCAGTTTGCTGCATTTGTAGGATTACTGGCGAGCAGAGAAAATCTGGTCGGTGTCATGCCTTTTAACCTCGGGACTTTAATCAATTATCAGGCCTTACTGGTGGGTAATCTGATCGGTGTCCCGCTGTGCTACTTCATCATTCGGGTAGTGCGAAATCCATTTTATTTACGTAGCTATTATTCGCAATTAAAACAGCAGGTTGATGCCAAAGTCACCAAAAAAGAGTTCGCGCTCTGGCTACTGGCATTAGGTGCTTTATTGTTGCTGTTATGCATGCCGTTAAATGAAAAAAGCACAATTTTTAGCACCAATTATACCTTGTCATTATTGCTGCCCCTGATGATGTGGGGAGCGATGCGCTATGGTTATAAGCTGATTTCGCTGCTCTGGGCGGTCGTGTTGATGATCAGCATCCACAGCTATCAAAATTACATTCCCATTTATCCTGGCTATACCACGCAGCTGACCATAACCTCCTCCAGTTATCTGGTATTCTCTTTTATTGTCAATTATATGGCTGTACTGGCAACCCGTCAGAGAGCGGTAGTCAGACGCATTCAGCGGCTTGCGTATGTGGACCCGGTGGTTCATCTGCCAAATGTTCGCGCCCTGAATCGCGCGTTGCGTGATGCCCCCTGGTCTGCGCTTTGTTATTTACGCATCCCTGGCATGGAAATGCTGGTTAAGAACTATGGCATCATGCTGCGGATTCAATACAAGCAAAAACTTTCTCACTGGCTGTCACCCTTGCTGGAACCGGGTGAAGATGTTTATCAGCTTTCGGGTAACGATCTCGCGCTGCGACTGAATACAGAATCGCACCAGGAGCGCATTACCGCACTGGATAGCCATCTCAAGCAATTTCGTTTCTTTTGGGATGGCATGCCGATGCAACCGCAGATTGGCGTCAGTTACTGCTATGTGCGCTCGCCAGTGAATCATATCTACCTGCTGCTGGGAGAGCTAAATACGGTCGCCGAACTTTCCATCGTGACCAACGCCCCGGAAAATATGCAGCGTCGCGGGGCAATGTATTTGCAACGCGAATTGAAAGATAAAGTCGCGATGATGAATCGACTACAGCAGGCGCTGGAACACAACCATTTTTTCCTGATGGCCCAGCCGATTACCGGTATGCGTGGTGATGTTTACCATGAAATTCTTCTGCGCATGAAAGGTGAGAATGATGAACTGATCAGCCCCGATAGCTTCTTGCCGGTCGCGCACGAATTTGGTTTATCGTCGAGTATCGACATGTGGGTCATTGAGCATACGCTGCAATTTATGGCTGAAAACAGAGCGAAGATGCCCGCTCACCGTTTTGCTATTAATCTGTCTCCAACCTCGGTATGTCAGGCTCGTTTTCCTGTTGAAGTCAGTCAGTTGCTGGCTAAATATCAGATTGAAGCGTGGCAACTTATTTTTGAAGTCACCGAAAGTAATGCTCTGACCAATGTTAAGCAGGCGCAAATCACCTTGCAGCATCTTCAGGAATTAGGCTGCCAGATTGCGATTGATGATTTCGGCACCGGCTACGCCAGCTATGCGCGGCTTAAAAATGTGAATGCCGATCTGCTTAAAATTGACGGCAGTTTTATCCGCAATATTGTGTCAAATAGTCTGGATTATCAGATAGTGGCATCGATTTGCCACCTGGCGCGAATGAAGAAAATGCGGGTAGTGGCAGAGTACGTTGAAAACGAAGAGATCCGCGAGGCGGTGCTCTCTTTGGGGATCGATTATATGCAGGGTTATCTTATTGGTAAGCCGCAGCCGTTAATTGATACGTTGAATGAAATCGAACCCATTCGCGAAAGTGCCTGAATAATGCGGGCCGACATTTCTCGTCGGCCCGCAAAGCATTAAGCGGCGATTTCAGGTGTACTTTCTTCTTCAATTTTCAACCGCCAGCCAGCCACGCCTTCCCAGTATTCTTGCTCCTTTTCCAGATCAAGCAGTACCAACGCATTCTGACTAAACCAGTCATGCGGGAAACGCAGTGTCCAGTGACTGTCATCAGTAATCAGTGTCAATGTTGGCGGTGTGGTGGTTGCCTGACGTTGATTGTTGAGTAATACGCCAAGGCGCAATAGCTGAATCAGTGGCAGGAACTGTTTCTTCTTAAACAAGGTAAAGCGCGGCAGATCGTCGAGTTTAATCGCTTTACGGTGATAGCGCACCAGTGTCGCCATCATCAGCTGCTGTTCCTGATTAAAACCCGGCAAGTCACTGTTTTGCAGAATATAAGCGGAGTGGCGATGCAAACCGCTGTGGTTGATATTCAACCCGACCTCATGCAGCATGGCGGCCCATCGCAGTAGCGCCTCCAGTTGCGGATGCGCCAGCTTCGGTTGCTGTTCCCGCCACTGTTCGTACATTTGCATAGTGGTATCCAGCACCCGTCGGGCCTGTTCGCTGTCGATGTGATACTGGTTGGCGAGGCTGCTGGCGGTGCGACTACGCACATCCTGATGACGGAAACGTCCTTCCATTTCGTACAGTACGCCTTCGCGTAACGCCCCGTCAGAAAGGCGCAGTTCACGGATGGCTAAAGCATCAAACACACCGCATAAAATCGCCAGTCCCGGAACGAAGACTGTTTTCCGCTCTTCGGAAAGACCCGGTAAACTCAGCGATGCGAAATTACGGTGACGTAAAACTTCTTTTACCAGTTTTTCCAGACGTTCCGGGGTAATTATCCCGTCTTTCTCGCCCATTTCCATTAACACTTCATGGGCGGCTTTTATGGTACCGGAAGCGCCCATTGCAACGTTCCAGCCCTGAATACGGAATTGCCAGGTTAAAGTTTCCAGTTTTTGTGCTGCCGCCATGCGAGCGCGCTGAAAATTCTCTTTATTGATGACCCCGCCAGGAAAATAAAGCTGGGCAAAGCTGACACAACCCATCCGGCGGCTTTCAACGAGAATAGGTTCGAAATTTTCACCAATCACCAGTTCCGTAGATCCGCCGCCAATATCAATAACCAGTTTGCGACCTTTTTCCGGTTGGGTATGTTCCACTCCCATAAAAATCAGACGGGCTTCTTCATTACCGGAAATAATTTCAATCGGGTAGGGAATGACCTTTTCCGCGCGTTTCAGAAAGTCAGTGGCGTTCAGCGCCTGACGCAGCGTATGGGTGCCGACTATACAGACGCTGGCAGGAGAAAACCCTTGTAGCCGTTCGGCAAACAGCGACAGACAGTTCAAACCGCGCGTCATTGCCTCTTCACTCAACATATTATCTGGCCCCAGGCCGTCCGCCAGATGCACCCGCTGTTTCAGGCGACCAATAATCTGCATGGCACCATCTACCACACGGGCTATGACCATGTGAAAACTGTTTGAACCAAGATCGACCGCAGCAAACTCCTGCGGACGAGGGAATTTATCGTGTATTGGCATAGGGTTATTCAGGTTGTTCGAGTGATTTGATGTAGTCGTAAATCGCCAACTGCGCCCGTACTTTGCGGCGATTGCCGCGGGGAACGTAGCGATTACTGAGTTCTTTATCGATATAACGTGCTTTGACCGTATCGCTGAACAATATGTCGATGATGTCCAGCACCCGCTGCTTCAGGCGCGGATCGAGCAGCGGTGTCGCCACTTCAATACGATAATCAATATTGCGCGTCATCCAGTCGGCGGAAGAAAGGTAGACCTTTTTATCGCCGCCATTTTCAAAAATATAAACCCGGTCATGTTCAAGGTAACGGTCAACAATACTGATGGCACGAATGTTGTCGCTAATGCCTTCCAGATTGGGGATCAGCGAACACATTCCGCGAACCAGCAGATTAACCGGTACGCCGGAGCTGGAGGCCGCATACAGACGATCAACCAGGCCTTTATCGACAAGGTTATTTAGCTTCAGGGTGATACCACTGGGCAGCCCTTGCTGCGCGTTGGCGATTTCGCGGTCTACCATTTCATATAACAGACGGCGAGAGTTTTGCGGTGACACCATTAAATAATCAAATGTCACCGGGCGGTATGGGTTTTCAATAAAGTTAAATACCCGCCGTACTTCGTTGGTGATACGCGCATCTGCGGTCAGCAACGAATAGTCAGTATAAAGACGCGCGGTTTTTTCGTTAAAGTTCCCGGTCCCGATGTGTGCGTAACGGACCACTTCACCGTTTTCTTTACGTGAAATCAGGAACAGTTTGGCGTGAATTTTCAGCCCCGGCGCAGAGAAGATAACGTGCACGCCTGCTTCTGTCAGGCGCTTCGCCCAGTGAATGTTGGCTTCTTCGTCGAAACGCGCCTGTAACTCAACCACCACGGTCACTTTCTTGCCGTTGTGCGCAGCGTGGATCATCGAGTCGATGATACGTGAATCTTTTGCCACACGGTAAATGTTGATTTTAATCGCCAGCACGCTCGGATCGAACGAGGCCTGACGCAGCAGTTCCAGCACATGCTCAAAGGTGTGATAAGGATAATAGAGCAACACATCGCGTTCGCGAATGGCATCAAAACCATTGCGGAACTGGGCTTTATCAAACCAAATGTGGCGTAAACGCGGCAGTGGTTTGTTCACCAGATTGGCTTTGCCGACATTGGGGAAATTAATAAAGTCTTTAAAATTATGATAACGACCGCCGGGGACGATGGAGTCGTAGCGGGAAATAGTCAGTTTTTCGCGTAACACTTCAACCAGCGCATTGGGCATATCGCGCTGATAAACAAAACGCACCGGCTCAGCAGTTAAACGCTGCTTGAGACTGGAAGACATCAACTCCATCAGGCTGGCTTCCATCTCATGCACTAAATCGTATTCGGCATCGCGGGTCATCTTCATTGAATAGGCATTCAGCGCGTCATAATCAAAGAAGCCTTTGAAAATATCATCGAGGCAGTAACGCAGAATGTTATCCAGAAGAATCATCGGTTTGCGTCGACGCGGCGCTTCTGGCGGTAAATTCACAAAGCGTGGCACTTTATCTGATGGGATCTCCAGCAGCGCGTAACGGATGGTATCGCCACGGATAATTTCCACCGCCAAATAGGTGTAATCATCTTTCAGGAACTGCACTAAGTCAGTGTCAGGATTGATTAAAATCGGCGTAATGTGCTGACGCAGATACTGCTTAAAATAATGACGAAGCCAGTTTTGTTGATTGACGGAGAGCTGGCGTTCATTAATCAGGAAGATCTGGTTACGCGCCATCTCCAGCAGCAGCTCGTTGTAGAGGCCGTCGAATTCCTGATCGGCTTTCAGCACCCGGGACTGAATTTTGCCCAGTAAATGGCGGGAATGAGAGTTGGAGCCTTGTTCTTCGCTAATAATGATGCGTCGCTTCAGTTCAGCGAAGCGGACTTTATAGAACTCATCAAGGTTATTGGAATAGATCCCCAGGAAACGCATCCTTTCAATCAGCGGGTTAGATTTGTCCGCCGCTTCCTGAAGCACGCGTTCATTGAACGATAACCAACTGAGCTCTTTTTCGATGTATAGCTTTTCCTGACCCATTACCACTTTTACTCCGTTTTATTCACGGGACACTGCCTGGATATTATGGCGAGCAATATTGGCAGATGTCCAACTATGCCAGAAAAGGGGGAAAAAAACTGCTGGAGCTTGCGATTTACAGGTGAATTGAAAAACGCCAGCGGCAGAGCTGGCGCTTTAACTACGGGGCATTACTCGTCGGCAGCGTAGCCCTGCGGCGGCAGACGTTGACCATCCAGCCACGCGGCGTTTTCGTGCATTTTCAGACGACCATCGGCAAACCAGCTAATCACCAGTGGATAAATAGCGTGTTCCTGGGTTTGCACGCGGGCGGTGATGTCATCTTCCGTATCACCAGCAAATACCGGGACTTTCGCCTGTAAAATAACCGGGCCACCGTCCAGTTCATCGGTGACGAAATGCACCGATGTACCGTGCTCTTCATCGCCATTTTCCAGCGCCTGACGATGGGTGTGTAATCCGGGATATTTCGGCAGCAGAGAAGGGTGAATGTTCAGCAAACGCCCGGCATAGTGGGAGACAAACGCCGGGCTGAGAATGCGCATAAAACCAGCCAGCACGACCACATCGGGTGCGTACATGTCGATCTCATGAATCAACTCCCGGTCATAGGCTTCACGACTGTCAAACGCGCTGGCGATGAGCGTATGCGTTGCAATACCCGCCTGGCGGGCGCGTTCAAGGCCGAACGCGTCGGCCTTATTGCTGAAAACTGCCCGTACGGTGCCTTTAATTTTGTTGGTTTTACAGGCGTCAATAATTGCCTGTAAATTACTTCCGTTGCCGGAAATAAGCACCACAATATTCATTATTCGATAACCACGCGTTGTTCGGAATCAGAGGCTTTGATGATACCGATTTTCCACGCGTTTTCACCGTTGGCATTGAGCAGGGCGAGGGCTTTGTCCACTTCCGGAGCAGGCAGGGCAATAATCATCCCGACGCCGCAGTTGAAGGTGCGATACATTTCATGGCGTTCAACGTTACCTGCCGTTTGCAGCCAGTTGAACACTTCCGGCCACTGCCAGGAAGATTCATCAATCACTGCCTGGGTATTATCTGGCAATACGCGTGGAATGTTTTCCCAGAAGCCGCCGCCGGTCAGGTGCGCAATGGCATGCACATCGACCTTTTCAATCAACTCCAGCACTGACTTCACGTAAATGCGGGTCGGTGCCAGCAGATGATCGGCTAATGGCTTACCATCAAGTTCGGTGGTTTGCGGATCACAACCGCTGACTTCAAGAATTTTGCGCACCAGCGAATAGCCGTTCGAGTGCGGACCGCTGGAACCGAGTGCAATCAGCACATCGCCGTCGCTGACTTTAGAGCCGTCGATGATTTCTGATTTTTCTACCACGCCAACGCAGAAACCCGCGACATCGTAATCCTCACCGTGATACATCCCCGGCATTTCTGCCGTTTCGCCACCCACCAGTGAACAGCCCGATTGCAGACATCCTTCCGCGATACCGCTGATCACCGCTGAAGCGGTATCAACATCCAGTTTTCCGGTTGCGTAATAGTCGAGGAAAAACAGCGGCTCTGCACCTTGCACCACCAGGTCATTAACGCACATGGCGACCAGATCAATACCAATGGTGTCGTGACGTTTTAAGTCCATTGCCAGACGCAGCTTGGTACCTACGCCGTCAGTGCCGGAAACCAGCACGGGTTCACGATATTTTTGCGGCAATGCACACAGCGCACCGAAGCCGCCCAGACCGCCCATCACTTCCGGACGACGCGTTTTCTTCACTACGCCTTTGATTCTTCCAACCAGAGCATTACCCGCGTCAATATCAACACCGGCATCTTTGTAGCTAAGAGAGGTTTTATCGGTCACTGCTTGGGTCCCCACGCGTTACTTGCGGTAGAAAAATAAAATTCGGCGCAATTCTAACAGGGAAAGCAAACGTTTGCGAGACTGCTTTACACAACCTTTTTGCACGTCTTTTGCCCAGGCGCGCGGCGAAAGAAGACTTGTACCAGGGTAAAGGTTAGTTTTCGGATGGAATAATCTTCTTTCATAACCATTTGAATATAAAATAACTTTATCTCAAACCGTTATCATTTTGACTAAAGTCAACGAAAAGAATATTGCCGCCTTGAAGAAAGGAGGTATAATCCGTCGATTTTTTTTGTGGCTGCCCCTCAAAGGAGAAAGAGTATGAAGATCGTGGAAGTCAAACACCCACTCGTCAAACACAAGCTGGGACTGATGCGTGAGCAAGATATCAGCACCAAGCGCTTTCGCGAACTCGCTTCCGAAGTGGGTAGCCTGCTGACTTACGAAGCGACCGCCGACCTCGAAACGGAAAAAGTAACTATCGAAGGCTGGAACGGCCCGGTAGAAATCGACCAGATCAAAGGTAAGAAAATTACCGTTGTGCCAATTCTGCGTGCGGGTCTTGGTATGATGGACGGTGTGCTGGAAAACGTTCCGAGCGCGCGCATCAGCGTTGTCGGTATGTACCGTAATGAAGAAACGCTGGAGCCGGTACCGTACTTCCAGAAACTGGTTTCTAACATCGATGAGCGTATGGCGCTGATCGTTGACCCAATGCTGGCAACCGGTGGTTCCGTTATCGCGACCATCGACCTGCTGAAAAAAGCGGGCTGCAGCAGCATCAAAGTTCTGGTGCTGGTCGCTGCGCCAGAAGGTATCGCTGCGCTGGAAAAAGCGCACCCGGACGTCGAACTGTATACCGCATCGATTGATCAGGGACTGAACGAGCACGGATACATTATTCCGGGCCTCGGCGATGCCGGTGACAAAATCTTTGGTACGAAATAAAGAATAAAAATAATTAAAGCCGACTTTAAGAGTCGGCTTTTTTTTGAGTAAAGCGCCTATAACACATAATACAGAGGATAATACTATGACGCGCCGTGCTATCGGGGTGAGTGAAAGACCGCCACTTTTACAGACAATCCCGCTTAGTTTGCAACATTTGTTCGCCATGTTTGGTGCAACCGTCCTGGTGCCCGTCTTATTTCATATTAACCCGGCGACTGTACTGTTATTTAACGGTATTGGAACGCTGCTGTATCTCTTCATCTGTAAAGGGAAAATTCCGGCTTATCTTGGTTCCAGCTTTGCCTTTATTTCACCGGTATTGTTACTGTTGCCGTTAGGGTATGAAGTCGCGCTGGGCGGCTTTATTATGTGCGGCGTGCTGTTCTGCCTGGTTTCTTTTATCGTGAAGAAAGCGGGGACCGGCTGGCTGGACGTGCTGTTTCCACCTGCGGCAATGGGCGCAATCGTTGCCGTCATCGGTCTGGAGCTGGCGGGCGTAGCTGCCGGTATGGCGGGTTTACTCCCGGCTGAAGGGCAAACGCCAGACTCCAAAACCATCATCATCTCTATTACCACCCTGGCGGTCACGGTTTTAGGTTCCGTGCTGTTCCGTGGTTTCCTGGCAATTATCCCGATTTTAATTGGCGTGCTGGTGGGGTACGCGCTCTCTTTCGCAATGGGAATTGTCGATACCACGCCGATTATTAATGCTCACTGGTTTGCGCTGCCAACCCTCTATACGCCGCGCTTCGAGTGGTTTGCCATTCTGACTATTCTGCCAGCGGCGTTAGTGGTTATTGCCGAACACGTAGGGCACCTGGTAGTAACGGCTAATATCGTCAAAAAAGATCTGCTGCGCGATCCAGGTCTGCACCGTTCGATGTTTGCTAACGGCCTGTCGACTGTGATCTCCGGCTTCTTTGGCTCTACGCCAAATACCACTTACGGAGAAAACATTGGCGTGATGGCGATCACCCGTGTTTACAGTACTTGGGTTATCGGCGGGGCGGCGATTTTCGCTATCCTGCTTTCCTGCGTCGGTAAACTGGCTGCCGCTATCCAGATGATCCCATTGCCGGTGATGGGCGGCGTTTCGCTGCTGCTTTATGGTGTCATCGGTGCTTCCGGTATTCGTGTTTTGATCGAATCGAAAGTGGATTACAACAAAGCACAGAACCTGATCCTGACTTCCGTGATTTTGATCATCGGCGTCAGTGGCGCGAAGGTAAACATCGGCGCGGCGGAGTTGAAAGGTATGGCGCTGGCGACCATCGTCGGTATCGGCTTAAGTTTGATCTTCAAACTGATCAGTGTGCTGCGCCCTGAAGAAGTGGTGCTGGACGCAGAAGACGCGGATATAACAGACAAATAATGTACCGACCGGGCAGTGTTGCTGCCCGGTTCAAACATCATGGGATTCTGTGGTAAACTTCTCGCGATTTTGTGAAATCCTGGTTGAGGTATCTCTGAACACACCGGCACAGCTCTCTTTGCCACTTTATCTTCCTGACGACGAAACCTTTGCAAGTTTCTGGCCGGGGGATAACTCCTCTTTACTGGCTGCGCTGCAAAACGTGCTGCGTCAGGAACATAGCGGTTACATCTATCTCTGGGCACGCGAAGGCGCGGGGCGCAGCCATCTGCTGCACGCGGCTTGCGCGGAATTGTCGCAGCGTGGCGATGCGGTGGGCTATGTCCCGCTGGATAAACGCACCTGGTTTGTTCCGGAAGTGCTCGACGGTATGGAGCATTTGTCGCTGGTCTGTATCGACAACATTGAGTGTATTGCAGGCGATGAGTTGTGGGAGATGGCGATTTTCGATCTCTACAATCGAATTCTGGAATCGGGCAAAACACGATTGTTGATCACCGGCGATCGTCCACCGCGGCAGTTGAATCTGGGATTACCGGATCTCGCGTCGCGACTCGACTGGGGGCAGATCTACAAATTGCAGCCACTTTCTGATGAAGATAAGTTGCAGGCGCTACAGTTACGCGCGCGTTTGCGTGGTTTTGAACTGCCGGAAGATGTGGGGCGTTTCTTGCTGAAGCGGCTCGACAGAGAAATGCGCACGCTATTTATGACGTTGGATCAGTTGGATCGTGCGTCGATTACCGCGCAACGTAAGCTGACCATTCCGTTTGTGAAAGAAATTCTGAAGTTGTAGATAAGGTGTTTATTGTCGGATGCGGCGCGAACGCCTTATCCGAACTACGCGAAGTTAATCCATAGTATTCGTAGGCCGGATAAGACGTGGCAAGCGTCGCATCCGGCAATGTGCTTCAACTAGCGATGGAGCACATCTTAACCCACGATTTCCAGTACCTGCTCCGGTGGACGACCAATCCGCGCTTTGCCATTCGCGACCACAATCGGGCGCTCCATTAGCTTCGGATTATCCACCATTGCCTGAATCAGCGCCTCTTCGCTAAGCGAACTGTCAGCCAGGTTCAGTTCTTTATAAAGATCCTCTTTCTGGCGCATCAATTCACGGGCGCTATTCATCCCCAGCATTTTCAGCAAATCGCGCAGCGTTGCCGCATCGGCGGGTGTCTCAAGGTAGAGTACCACTTCTGGCTCCACGCCGTTTTCTTTCAGCAGGTTCAGCGTTTCCCGGCTCTTTGAACAGCGTGGGTTATGGTAGATTTTTACCTGTTTGGTCATTGTTCTTCCTTTAATGCGAATTACATCTTGGTATAAGGCTTAAAGCGTTCCTGCAGCTGGCGCAACTGGTCGATGCGCGCATCGTAACGCGCTTGTTGCAGGCTGCCTAATTTCACCTGCGAACTGGCGCTACTCAACAGCGAAATGGCCTGATCGAGTCGTCCGGCGAGCGCATAACCTTCTGCTCGCGCAGCCAGCTCCTGATCGCGGTTATTTAGCGCGGCTTCCGCCTGTGCCAGTAAATCCCAGCCGTTGCTGTCATCTTTATTATTAAAGGTGTAGCGATTGAGAATATTGGCCGCTTCTTGTGGTTGACCGCCTTGCAGATAAGCGTTTGCCAGGTTGAGCTGCAACACCGGATTGGTGCGCAAATCACGGGCATTTTTCAGGCGATTGATTGCCTCATTGGCTTTGTTTTGCCCAAGATCGATATCGGTAGCCAGATCGAGATACCATGCGTTGCCAGGTTCTGCCGCCAGTAACGGTTGCAGCGTTTTACGCGCCTCGTCGTATTTATTGGCTTCCATCGCCTGTAAAGCACGACCATATTGCGCCGCTCGTTGCTGACGAACGTTTCCTTTCGCCCATTCATCCAGCAAATCACTGGTGAGCTGGTTACGTCCGGAATTATACATCCCCAGTGTGCGCGCTTTCGCCAGATAGAAATCTTCCGACGACTGCACCACCATCGGTCGCATCTGATTAGCACGGTTGCGGGCATCTGCCAGACGACTTTCCGGCAACGGGTGAGTCAATAAAATTTCCGGCGGGCGCGAGGAGTAACGCGCCTGATCGAGTAATTTTTCGAGGAAGGTTGGCATCGCCTGCGGATCGAATCCCGAGCGTTGCAGCACCTGAATACCAATGCGGTCCGCTTCCTGTTCATTTTGCTGGGTGAAACTGATCATCCCCTGACGTGTTCCCGCCAGTGTACCGGTCAGCGCCGCCATCCCCGCCTGCGGACTGGCCATCGCCAGTAAAATAGAACCTAACGCGCCGACCCAGGTCAGCGGCGCGCTGCGTTGTTGATCTTCCATCGCTCGCGCCAGGTGACGTTGGGTGACGTGGGAGATTTCGTGCGCCATAACTGAAGCCAGTTGACTTTCGTTATCGGAATAACGGAACAGGGCAGAGTGCAGCACCACGTTGCCGCCAAAGAAAGCAAAGGCGTTAATTTCGTCGTTGTTGATCAGAAAAAAATGAAACGGTGTCTTAACCGAATTGGCATGCGAAACCAGACGCATCCCCAGCGAATTAATATATTGCGTTAACAGCGGGTCATTAATTAACGGCGCGCTGCCGCGTAGCTGGCGGACATAATAGTCGCCCATCTGCATTTCCTGACCAATGGAAAGCGTGCTTCCTGCGGAGGTTCCCATATCCGGCAAGGTGTCTGCGCTGTCGGCAAACGCCGGGGCTACCTGACCAATGGTCATAGCAGCAATGAGGGTTGCAACCAGGTTTTTTTTCAACTGCCTGAACATAACCTCTATCCTGTATTTCTGAAGATAGTCATTTGACCGATACTGTGAAATATCGTTCCCACCGCGCCGCATTTGAGTGTAACGGCGAAGATTAGCCCACTCAAATGACTTTTCAGTTTCCTGAATCCGTCATAAAAAGCGAAGTCTTTTTTGTGACATTTCGATACAATTGCGGATCGCAATCCCGCTCTTGAGGTTCAGGGAAGGTCTTTATGCTCGAAATGTTGATGCAATGGTATCGCCGCCGTTTTAGCGACCCGGAAGCGATTGCCTTGCTGGTTATTTTAGTTGCCGGATTTGGCATTATCTTTTTCTTTAGTGGCCTGCTTGCTCCGTTGCTGGTGGCTATTGTGCTGGCCTATTTGCTGGAATGGCCAACTGTGCGCCTGCAATCTATTGGCTGCTCCCGCCGCTGGGCGACGTCGATTGTATTGGTGGTTTTTGTCGGTATATTGCTACTGATGGCGTTCGTGGTACTGCCTATCGCCTGGCAACAGGGCATCTACTTAATTCGCGATATGCCGGGGATGCTCAATAAGCTTTCTGACTTTGCCACCACGTTGCCGCGCCGCTATCCGGCGTTAATGGATGCGGGCATTATTGATGCAATGGCCGAAAATATGCGCAGTCGGATGCTGACCATGGGCGATTCGGTGGTGAAAATTTCCCTCGCCTCGCTGGTCGGTTTGCTGACCATAGCCGTCTATCTGGTGCTGGTGCCATTGATGGTCTTCTTCCTGCTGAAAGACAAAGAGCAGATGCTGAACGCCGTTCGTCGGGTGCTGCCGCGCAACCGTGGACTGGCAGGACAGGTGTGGAAGGAGATGAATCAACAAATCACCAACTATATCCGCGGCAAAGTGCTGGAGATGATCGTGGTGGGGATCGCCACCTGGCTGGGGTTCTTGCTCTTTGGGCTGAACTATTCGCTGCTGCTGGCGGTGCTGGTCGGCTTCTCGGTACTTATTCCGTACATTGGCGCATTTGTGGTGACCATTCCGGTGGTTGGCGTGGCGCTATTCCAGTTTGGTGCAGGCACGGAATTCTGGAGCTGCTTCGCAGTGTATCTGATTATTCAGGCGCTGGACGGCAACCTGTTAGTACCGGTGTTGTTCTCCGAAGCGGTTAACCTGCATCCGCTGGTGATTATTTTATCGGTGGTGATCTTCGGTGGTTTGTGGGGATTCTGGGGCGTATTCTTCGCCATTCCATTGGCGACCCTGATCAAAGCCGTGATCCACGCCTGGCCCGATGGGCAAATAGCGCAAGAATAATCTTCAGCCCGACGAACTGTTTCGCCGGGCTGATTTTTCAGGATTCCTGACGTAAATAGATAGCCCGATAACACATACTCACCAGCACTGCACCGCCGATAATATTACCCAGCATCACCGGGAGCAGATTGGCGGTAATAAAATGGCTTACCGTCAGTGCCGGAAAATTGTCTGCGCTACTGTGCGCCAGTTGCCAGAAGGGGGGAGGGGCGAAATGGCGAATGGCAATGGCGAACGGAATCACAAACAAATTGGCGATACAGTGCTCAAAGCCACTGGCGACAAACAGGGTGATGGGCAAAATCATGGCGACGATTTTGTCGCATAACGAACGCCCGCAATAACTCATCCAAAGCGCCAGGCAAACCATCAGATTGCACATAATGCCGAGGCTGACAGATTCAGTAAATGTATGATGCATTTTGCCCTCGGCGCAGTGTAAAACCGCGACTCCCCACATCGCGTTTTCACTCATCACCAGCCCGGAAAACCAGATTAACAAACTGAAACAGGCAATACCTGCCAGATTACCGCAGGCCACCAGAAGTGCGTTAATCAGCCAAGTTCGCCAACTAATAACGCCCCGACTTTTTGCCATCACCGTCATTACCGACGAGGTGAACAGGCTGGTGCCGCAAACCGCCAGCAAAATAAAGCCGAGTGTAAAGCAAAGGCCGCCCACCAGATGGGTTAATGCCTGTGAAGACGGGGCATCGGCGATAACGGAAAGGTAAAAAGTAAATCCGATCGCCATAAACACGCCAGCGGACATCGCCATTAAAAAGACCGACACTTTACTGCGGGCAATTTTATGGGCGGCAATCCGTTCAGCGATTGCCGCTTTTCTGGCGCTCAACTGCAAGTCGAAAGAGAGTTTGTTTCTCATGCATACTCCTGCAAAAGCAGATTACAACACCTCGCGAACCGAGATCCCCAGACGCTGCATTCGTGACAGCAGCGTGGTGCGCTTCATCCCTAATCGTGTCGCCGCGCCACGGGGCCCGGCAACAATGCCATTGGTTTCTCGCAATACCTGAACAATGCGCTGACGTTCTTCTTCGTCATTCTCTGGCGTCGTCGGGTGCAGCAACTGCGCCATTGAACTGCGAAGCGCTGAATCTTCATTTAGCGTCGGCAGTAAACGGCTTTGTCGGACATTTAGATGTAAATTCAGACTGTTACCACGAGTCAACAGTACCGCCCGCTCAATCACGTTTTCCAGCTCGCGCACGTTGCCCGGCCAATCCCACGACATCAACTGGCGTAGTGCCTCGGTCGGGATGGCGTCAATTGCGCGATTCATATGGCGCGCCATTTTTTGCGTGAAATGCTTTGCTAAAAGAGGGATATCTTCCGGACGGTCGCGCAGCGGCGGCAATTCCAGTGGGAAGACATTCAGGCGATAAAAGAGATCGCTGCGAAACTGGCGATCTTCAACCATTTGCCACAAATCACGGTTGGTGGCGGCAATGACTCTGACATTTACCGGGATCGTTCTACTCCCGCCGAGACGCTCAATCTCCCGTTCCTGCAATACGCGCAGCAGTTTAGGCTGAAGTTCTAACGGCAGATCGCCAATTTCATCGAGAAACAACGTGCCGCCATCGGCAATTTCAAAACGACCACGATGGGTATTAATCGCACCAGTAAACGCCCCTTTGTCATGACCGAATAACTCACTTTCCAGAAGACTGGCGGGGATGGCAGCGCAGTTGATTTTGACCAGCGGCTTGTCGCGTCGCGGGCTAAGTTGATGGATCGCTCTGGCGATCACCTCTTTGCCGGTTCCGGTTTCACCGCAAATCAACACCGTACTGTCGCTCTTCGCCACAATATCTACCTGCTGGAGTAGGTCTTCCATTGCCTGGCTTTGATAGATAATGTCACCGATGCCCAGATTCGAAAGGAGCTGCTCGCTAAGCTGGTGGTTTTCTTGCTGCAAACTTTCCTGCAAATCGGTCATGCTACGCCAGGCATCGGCATTGCCAACGGCAATAGCGATGCGATCGGCTATGTGTTGTAGTAGCTGGCAGTTTTCCTCACTAAAGAGAGTGGAAGAGGTATGCGCCAGCAACAATGCACCCGGTGTATGGTTGCCAAAGGTAAGCGGTATAAGGAGCGCAGATTCGCAGCCGTTAGATGCAAGTAAGAGTAATAACGGGTCGCGTTGCCAGAGAAACAGATCGTCTGCACGGTGCGTCAAGGTCGGTTGTCGGGTTTGTAGCGTTTGTGTCAGCAATACACTGTCGCCAGGCATATTGCGTGGCAGACACGCACAATGTGAGGCAGAAAGATCGCTGCACCACAGGCTAAACTTCTCGTTCTTTCGATGATCGCCCAGTACCATACTGACTGAAGCCAGACCGAAAAAATGATGGATCTCACGAGCGACGTCAGCGATCAGATCGTCGAGATCAAGATGTGACAGCACTGCATTAGTAATATCAACCAGTACCCGATGATGATCGCGATCTTTCTCCAGCAAACGCAGCGCCACCTGCTGTTCTTCATCATTGAGCCATGATTGCAGAACCGGGGTGATTATCCGCGCCAGCCAGTTAAACAGTGTGCAATCCTGGGGAGTAAAACGACTGCCGTGGGTGCGAATAAAGCGTAGCTCCGCCATTCCACTACTGCCGAGAAGGACGGCGTGACGCGAATAATCGACCATCTCGCCCTGATACTCTGTTGTTGCCGTCACATCGCTGCCATCATCATGGTAGCGGTAATAGAAGTTGCTTTTGAGAACATGCAGTTCAATAAGTTGTACCGGGCTGAACGGCGGCGGCAGCGGGATGAAGGCGCGTAATAAAGACGCCTTACCGTGTTTCTGCGCTAACCGCTCCGCGAGCATTCCGTTTACCGCTTCAATTGTTATTCCTTGCGGCGGGGCAAACATCGCCTCGTCTGACATAGCCATCAACAGTCCTTATTAATGAGAAATCCTTCTCACGTAATTTTTCTGGCCATCAGATAGATGGCCGGTTCCTGCACAATTTCATCCAACAGATGAATGAATTGAATGCTACGCGCCTGCCACACAGACGTCGCGTCATCCGCCAGTGGCGCGAATGCCCGGGTCAACAGGGCGGTGTGGCTGGCGTCAATAACAATCTCACCAAAAGTCATCACCCCCAGCATCTTACGTCGGGCTTGCTCCTCTTCGACCAGTGCAAGCCAATCTTCGTATTCCGTCAGTGGGCAGGGGAAGGCGACATTCAGACAATCAATCACGCCAACGTGATGACCGATAGCCAGCGAGTAATACATTACCTGAGAGCTGTGTTCCGGCATCTCGTCGCTACTGGCGACAAACTTTTTTCGCAGCGTCCAGAAAACAATTTCCCCGCACTCTTCAGTCATGTAACCCCCGGAGTACGCGAAAGAGTTGCTGAACGATACTATTGAGACGTGGATCGTCGGCATCGCGCAACCAGGTGTTAACCCGATTTCCTGTAGGATCGTCGCTTAAATGGCGCAGGAGCCGATCGCAAATTTCTCGCCCCTGACGATAGCCCGCCAGCCGCCGCGCTTCTCGCTCAATGGCGATACGCTGTGATGGCGGGATCTGCGGCCACAACGGTTGCATAGTCACCCCGGTGGGATCGCGATAATCCACCGCGTGAATCTTCTGTTGCAGCAAACCGAGCGCCACGGCGAAACCGTGAATGGTGGCGGCCGGTGTTGGCGGGCAGCCGGGGATCCAAACATCAATGGGGACAATGGTGTCGCTACCGCCCCAGACGCTGTAGAGATCGTGGAAAATACCGCCGCCGACACCGCACGCGCCGTAGGAAACACAAATTTTATGATCGGGGGCAGACTCATACGCCCGAAGTGCAGGCATACGCATCGCCCGGGTGACTGCGCCAGTAAATAACAAAATATCGGCGTGACGCGGTGATGAAACAACCTTAATGCCAAAACGTTCTGCGTCGAATACGGGTGTGATGGCGGCAAAAATTTCGATTTCACAGGCGTTGCAGCCGCCGCAATCGACGCGATAAACGTAAGCCGAGCGACGGATATCCTGTAGCAAATGCCGCTTCATCTTTTGCGTTTGCTCATCCAGCGTGATGGGCTGGCTGACATGTTGTGTAAGCACTGGACTCATAGCTGCTCCTTAGCCACCAGCGGTACATCTGTATCGTCGTTGATCAGCGTCGCGCGTTGTTTGCACTCCGGGCAGACGCTCGCTTGCGCCCGCAACATTTCGCGGTTTTGTGGCGCATTTTGTTGCTGTGCCAACAATTCAGCAGCCAGTGCGACGGTTTTTTGCGGGGCAAACGGGCGTTCGCAACGGCTGCAACGTTGTAGATGGAACGTCGCGCGGGTATAGAGATCGGCTTTATTGGTGACGGTCAGTTCAAAGTTATTGGTAAGCTGGATGGCTCTGGTCGGGCACACTTCTTCACAACGTCCGCAGTAAATACAACGCCCCAGATAGAGCTGCCAGGTGCGCGAATTTTGCTGGTCGTCGGTCTGGATAGTCAGCGCATTTGCCGGACAAGCACAGGCGCAGGCACCGCAGGCAATACATTGGCTGGGCATCAGGTCCGGTTTCCCGCGAAAGCCTGGGCTGACCTCCAGTGGCGCGAAGGGATATTTCACCGTCGCGGTTCCGGCGCGCATAATAGTTTTCAGTAACTTCAGCATCTTCTGTCCTTACTTCAGCGGCGAACGGTTACGATCAATGCCGTAGCGTTCGATCTCTTTATACGGCACGGTTTTTGACTGGCGCTTGCGCACATCTACCAGCGTCACACGGTCGGTACAGGAGTAGCAGGGATCAAGGCTACCGATAATCAGCGGTGCGTCAGAAACGGTATTGCCGCGTAGCATGTAACGCAGCACTGGCCAGTTGGCGTAGGTGGCGGCACGACAGCGCCAGCGGAACAATTTTTGGTTATCACCGAGCATGCTCCAGTGCACGTCTTCACCGCGTGGCGCTTCAACAAAGCCCAGCGCGAATGCGTGAGGTTTATAGCTAAAGCCTTCGGTCAGCAGCGGGGTATCCGGCATGTTGTCGAGGGCAAATTCCAGCATTGCCAGCGAATCAAACGTCTCTTTGACACGGACCATCACGCGGGAGAAAACATCGCCGCCGGTGAAGGTAAACAGTGTTTTTGGAATATTGCCGTAGTCGGCGTAGGGGTGATCAAAGCGCAAATCACGGGCAAAACCACTGCCGCGGATCAGCGGCCCTACAGGGCTATAATCACGGGCGATTTGTCGGTCGAGAATGCCAATGCCCTGAGTGCGTTGTTCCATATTCGGCGTAGCAAGCAGCATCTCTACCAGCTCCGACACGTCGGCGCGCATCTCGCGCACCAGTTTCAGCGTTTGCAGACGTTGCTCTTTGAGAATATCGCGGCGAACACCACCAATCAGATTCAGACCGTAGGTTTTACGCGACCCGGTCAGCAATTCCGCCATCGTCATCGACTTTTCCCGCACGCGGAAAAATTGCATAAAGCCGGTATCAAAACCAACAAAATGGCAGGAGAGGCCAAGGTTGAGCAAATGACTGTGTAGCCGTTCGACTTCCAGCAGAATCGAGCGAATGGTATGCGCTCGTTGCGGCACCTCAATCCCCAGTGCATTTTCAACCGAGTTGGTATAGGCCACACTGTGGGCAAAACCGCAAATCCCACACACGCGGTCTGATAAGAAGGTCACTTCGTTGTAGCCCATCCGCGTTTCTGCCAGTTTCTCCATGCCGCGATGGACATAAAACAGGCGGTAATCAGCATCGACAATTTGCTCGCCATCCACAAACAAGCGGAAGTGACCCGGTTCATCGGAGGTGATATGCAGCGGGCCGACAGGGATCACCTGCGCATCGCTGTTGCCCTCATTGATAAACGGATACGTTTCGGAATCAGTCGTCGGTTCAGGGCGCAGTCGATAATCCATCGCATCTTTGCGCAGCGGATGCATATCTTCCGGCCAGTCATCGGGCAACACCAGGCGACGCTGATCCGGCAGGCCAACCGGAATCAGCCCGTACATATCGCGAATTTCTCGCTCGCCCCAGACCGCGGCAGGGACGCGCGGTGTGACTGACGGAAACTCCCGACTGTCGGCATCGACCAGTGCCTTCACTACGATCCAGCATTTTTCGGCCCCTTCCATAGAAAGGGCATAATAAACCGCGTAATGACCGTTAAGTGTCCGCTCGTCGTTGCCAAACAGGACCGGAAGCCAGCCATCATGTTGATAATAAAGATAACGTACAACGTCAGGCAGCAGATTGATTTTCACCGTAATGGTGACCTGTTCAGGCGTTTGTCGCTCTTCATCCAGCACCGCGCCGGGGAACTGCGTTTTCAGGGCGGCGAGAATCGCTTCGCCACGATTTGACGATGAATTAACGTTCACTGTGTTTCTCCGAAACAGATGCGGTGCCTGAAGGCAAAAAATCATGCCAGGTGCTACGTTGTGCAGGCAGGTCGTGCGTCCCTGAGAGGACTATAGTGGAAGCGCCCGCCAGGATCCTGATGACAGGTTGTGGAATATGCGTTCCCATCGCCAGCATCATGACCAGCAGAATCACCATTGGCGAGGTGGTCAACCAGCCGAGATCACCCCGGTTAACGGCCTGCGGCGGTTTCGCCATTAACACCCGCGCTGCCATCCGTACCAGGCCCTCCAGCACCAGCGTTAACAGCAATAACAGCAGGACGATAATCAGCAGGTGATTACGTGCCAGTCCGGCGGTAATGGTCATAAATTCGCTAAGAAAAATGTTGAAGGGCGGCATCCCTGCCAGCGCCAGCGCACCGCCGCCAAACAGCACGGCGGTAAATGGCATGATTTTGAGCATCCCACAGACGACGTTGAGATCGCGCGTGCCGTACTTGAGCAGTACATTGCCGGAACCGCAGAACAGCAGCGTTTTTGCCAGACTGTGGTTTAAGATGTGCAGCAGCGCGGCAAAAATTCCCAGCGGCCCGCCAATGCCTAGCGCCACCGCGACCAGCCCCATGTTCTCCACGCTGGAGTACGCCAGCAGACGCTTAATGTCCCGCTGTACCAGAATGAAAAATGCCGCCACGGCAACCGACAACATGCCGAAGATGAGCAACAACCGGTTGGGGAAATCGCTGCCGATGGCTTGGCAAATAATGATGTAATAGCGAATCAGCACCAACAGCGCGCAGTTCAGCAATACGGCGGAGAGCAGGGCGCTGACCGGACTCGGCGCTTCACTGTGAGCATCCGGCAGCCAGGCGTGCATGGGAAATAGCCCGGTTTTGGTACCAAAGCCAATTAGCAAAAACACAAAGGCCAACAGCATTAATGTTGGGTCAAGCAAGGACGATTGCTTAAGAACCTCGCTCCAGAATATCGCCATTTCTGCCTGCGGCATAACGCTGGCGGCGTTGGCGTATACCAGCACGGTACCGAACAGACCAAAAGCGACACCAACAGTACAAATAATGATGTACTTCCATGCAGCTTCCAGCGATGAACGCTGACCGTAAATGCCTACCAGAAACGCCGAGCTTAAGGTGGTGGCTTCGATCGCCGCCCACATCACAATCAGGTTATTGCTGGTAACAACCAGCAGCATGGTGAACAAAAACAGATGGAAGAAACCGTAGTAATCGCACAGCGTAACGGGTGAAAGCTCGCCGTGTGCCACTTCATGACGCATGTAGCCAATCGAGTAAATACCGGTGAGAAAGCCAATCACACCAAGAATGGCGAGGAACAAACCGCCCAGACCATCAATATGAAGCCACAGTCCCGCAGCGAATATTTCTCCTGCATCAGCGGCAGTTTGGACCACCCAGAGTGCCAGAATCAGCAGCAGTGTGATCCCTAAGCTATGTAATACGGTCACCGTGCGAGTCGCAGAAAGTCTCCGTTTCCGGCAGGCAAAACAGAGCAGCGAAAAAAGCAGCGGCGTGAGCAGGAGTAAAGCGAACATCACAGAATAACTCATCTCATTATCCCTTCAGCGCGGTCAAGTTGTTCACGTCCAGCGTGCCGTGGGTACGCCATATTTTTCTTGCCAGTAACACCATCACAATGACGGCGAAGATGGCGTCGGTAGCGATACCTATTTCCACCAGTTCCGGTGCTCGCCAGGCAAGAAGCGCCAGCACCAGATGGGAGCCGTTTTCCATCAGGCAGTAACCAAAAATTTGCCGCAGGATATTGCGCTGGCTGACAATGCACAGCAGGCCAAGCAGAAAATGACCTAACGCTACCGCCAGCGCCGGTTTCAGCCCGGTAGCCATCGGTAGCTTCACGGGCTGAACGACAAATGCGCAAAGCAGGACAATTAACGCCGCGAGCAGTGCCATCATTGCCGGACCGAATAACGCTTTTTCCGGGATGTTCTGGGGAATATTTCGTGCAGCGTAAGTCATGATTAACGGTACCAGCAGCACTTTGGTGATAAAGGCGCTGGCGGACCAGATCAGCAGTTGCTCTGCGGCGAACAGGCACGAGAGGGTGGCGAAAATAGACACCAGCACCAGTGACTGGCAGGCGTAAAATCCGCATGACAGGCGATAGCTTTTGACGCTAATCACAAACAGTGATGTCAGCATCATCAGTCCCGCCAGATTATTTACGATCATAGAACCGGTCATTCATCATCTCCTTACTGCAACCAGGTCGCGGCGATTACGCTGGAAATCAGCGACATCACAATCAGTACAATCAACACCAGGCGCATTGACCCTGGCAGCGGTGCGGCATCGGCGACGGCCTCGCTCGGTTTGCCAGGCACGACGCGACCAAACCAGCGAATAAACCAGGCGAAACTGGCGACCGATTCAATCATCAGCAGAATCATGGCGGGCAGCAGGATCCAGTACTCCACTGACAACGCAAAACCGGCAGCAAACAGCGGGAATTTACTGAAGAAGCCGTTGAACGGCGGCACGCCGGTAATTGCCAGCGCTGCCACGCAGAAACCCACGCCAGGCAACGGCAGGGTGTGCAATACGCCACGCAGACGCGGCAACAAGCGCGTGCCGCAGCTGTAACTCAGCGCACCTGCTACAAGGAAAAACAGGCTTTTAGCGAACGCGTGGTTGACGATGTAGGCGATGCTACCCTCCAGCGCCAGCCGCGAGCCGAAGATGGAGAGCGACAAGCCGAAGAACATCCAGCCAAGTTGAGTGATGGTCGACCAGGCCAGCAACCGCTTCATATCCTGCTGTGGCAAATACATCAGAAATCCATAAAGAATGGTGACCAGGGCCATGACCATGCCAACGCCGCCAATCACATGCGGGATATTGCCGCCGTCGATAATGGCGCGGGCAAAAATGTAAACGCCCACTTTCACCATCGATGCGGCGTGGAGATAGGCGCTGATCGGTGTTGGCGCTTCCATTGCGTCCGGTAGCCACGCTTGCATCGGTAGCTGGGCCGATTTCCCCCACGCGGCAAACAGGATGCCGCCATAAACCAGATAACGTGCGTCGCCGTGTAACTCGCTCATCGCGCTAAGCGCAAACGTTCCGGTCTGCAAAAACAGCGTGGCGGCGGCAAGATACAACCCCAACGAGCCGATATGAGTGATAAGTAACGCTTTTAGTGCTGAACGCTGCGCTTTATCGCTCTGGTAATAACTGATCAACGCCCAGGAGCAGCCGCCCGTAATTTCAAAAAACAACAACTGACCGAGCAGCGTCGAGGAGAGTACCAGTCCCGCCATCGCGCCGATAAACACCAGCAAAAATGCGTAATAACGATTCGTGCCGTTATGCGGGTGTTCGCGATTTTTATCCGTCAGATAACCCGTGGAGTAGATCGTGACCAGCAAACCGAGAAACACCACCACAAACAGAATCAGCGTACTCACGCGATCAATGACCAGGCCAAACAATGCCACATCCCCCACGTTGACCAACGTCAACGTGACGGCAACTTTATCGGCCTGATAAAACGCGGAGATCAGCGACAACATGCACAGCGTGGTCAGTGCGGCGAACAAAACCCCCATTCGGCGGCCCGACGTTGTGGCGAAAACGAAACGACCAGTGCGCCGATAAAAGGCAGCATTAACGTCGTCAGAGCAAGATTTTCCATATTCCGTCAGTGCTCCTTACAGACCGGTTAACCAGAAGACCCATGCAAGCGCAGCAAGGCTGAAGCCAAGCCAGGTCACATGGTGAATGAGTAAAAAACGCCCGCGTGCCAGCGTGTTTTCTGCGATTGAAGCCAGTACAAAAATCAGCAAAACCTTGAGCAGCGTAACGACAAGTGAAGTCAGCAGGCAGGTGAGAGAAAGTTCTTGCGCGCGCCCAAAGGGCAGAAACAGGGCCACAAACAGTGCTGCCATCACGACCTGTTTCAGCCCCAGCCCCCATTTCGCCAACGCCAGCCCGGCACCGGAATATTCGGTCAGCGGGCCTTCCTGTAATTCCTGTTCTGCTTCAGCAACATCAAAGGGAATTTTTCCCATCTCTATGAAGCAGGCAAAACCACAGGCCAGTAACGCCAGTACGGTGGTTAGCGGCGAGTTCCAGCCCATCGCCAGCGTATTGCTGATCATCTCGATATGCGTGGAATCCGCTATCAGCGCCAATACCAGCAGTGAGAGAATGAGCATGGGTTCGACCAGAATGCCGAGCGTCAACTCGCGACTGGCACCGACTCCCGCAAACGGGCTTCCGGTATCCAGCCCTGAAAGAGCAAAGAAAAAACGAAACAGGGCAAGAAGATAGATAAGGGTGATCAGATCGCCGCCGCCCGCAAAAGGGAAACGGTAATAAATAGTGGTAGGGCCATCGCCAGCACCAGCATGCTGCTGATTAATACCCACGGCATCAGGCGGAACATCAGACCTGAAGATATAGGCGCAACTTCCTGGCGTTTAAACAGTTTGTGGATATCGCGATAATCCTGCCAGATCTCCGGCCCGCGGCGGGAGTGCATACGCGCGCGTATCTGCCGGGAAATACCCGTAAAAAGTGGGGTTAGCATCAGCAGAATCACGGCCTGTGCTAACGCAAAAATGACCAGATATCCGTCGCAAAGAGTTTGTCTCATGGTGATTTCCTTAGACGGCAATAGCGATTAGCAGCACAACCAGTGCGGCGACCACATACAGGCAATAGAGACGAAAGTCGCCGCTTTGCAGATGCTGTATTTCTTTGGCCAGCCGTTGGGTGGCGCTCACGATGGGGCGGATCACCCGCTCATCCCAGAAGGGTTCTGTGCTCTGAGCCCTGGCGGTGACGTGCGCAAGACCTTTATTTAGCCTCAGCGTAGGGTCGAGCTGTTGTCGTAGACGAAATAGCGCAGAAAAGACCACACGCAGCGGCTGCATCACGCCATTGCCTGACGGGGCCATCGCATTTTCCCAGCTGTAGCCGCATGCCCAGGCATCTCCTGTGCGACGAAACGCTGCGCGGCGCGAACGACACCACAGCCAGTAAAGGCCAGGCAGCAAAGGCATCGCCAGTAGTAACAGCAACAGTAATGAAGGAGTGACCCGTGTATGAAACGTGCCGGGTACAAGTGCTATTCCGCTGGCGACAGTGACGGGAGGGGTATCGGTAAACGCATGGGCAATATGCATTATCTTCGGTGCCAGCCAACTGGCACTAAGCGCAATTAATACGCAGAGTGCCGCGAGCAGTAGCATGGCGACGATCATCGTATTTGGCACTTCCTGTGCCTCTTCAGCGTGTGTACTGCGCGGCGCACCACAGAAAGTAATACCGTACATTTTTACGAAGCACATTACTGCCAGCCCACCAGTGACTGCCAGCATTACCATAGCAATAGGACCCGCAAGTTGTAGCGCTACGGCTTCCACACGACTTAGTGAGAACAGCGACTGCCAGGTGTACCATTCGCTGATAAAACCATTCAGCGGAGGAAGGGCTGATATCGCCAGGCAACCAATCAGGCATGCTGCGGCTGTCCACGGCATCCGTTTCGCCAGTGCCCCCATTTTTTCCATGTCGTGGGTATGCAAACGCGAAATAATCGCGCCCGCGCCGAGAAATAGCAGCCCTTTGAACAGCGCATGGTTGAGCAGATGAAACAGTGCGCCGAGCAGTCCAACCACGGTGAGCAGCGGGTCGTGCAGTGACAGACCGACCATCGCCACACCGACCGCCAGCAAAATAATGCCGACGTTTTCGACGGTACTCCAGGCCAGTAGCCGTTTGATATCCTGTTCCGCCAGCGCATACAGCACGCCCAGGAGCGCGGAGATTGCGCCGATCGCCATCACCAGAATGCCCCACCACAGCGGCAAACCCGTTTGCGCCAGCAGATCCATCGCCACTTTCAGGATGCCGAAAATACCGATTTTGACCATTACGCCAGACATCAACGCTGAAGCGTGCGATGGTGCGGCAGGGTGAGCGCGCGGCAACCAGCTGTGCAACGGCATCATCCCGGCTTTCGCGCCAAAACCGAAAAAGGCCAGCAGGAACACCGCCGACGCCAGCCCCGGAGAAAGTGAAAGCGTGCGGAAACTGGCAAAATCGAGGCTGCCGCTTTCGCGCCCCATCAGCAAGAAGGCGATCATTATCAGCACCGATCCGGCGTGGGCGATAAAAAAGTAGAGCATGCCAGCGTTGATCGACGTTTTATCCTGCCTGGCAATGACCAGAAACCAGGAAGACAGCGACATCATTTCAAACAGCACGATGAACCAAAAAGCGTTGTCCATCACCAGCAGGGCAACCATCGATGCGATGAAAAGATTCATAAAGAAGCCCATCGCCGCCGCGCCTTTGCCCTCGTATTCGCGCATATAAGTCAATGAATAGAGCGAACAAACCACCACCAGCAAGGAGATAACCAGCACCATAAATGCCGAGAGGCTATCCATTCGCAGGGTTAAATCGGCAAAGTCAAAAGGGGTGGCAAAATGGGCGACTAAAGTTACACCAGCATGTAATTGCGTAATTCCGCTGATGATGCCAATCACGCCGCCCACCAGCGATGTGATGCCGGAAAGCTTAATAGCCAGTCTGTCCAGACCGAGTAAAAACAGCGAAGCCAGACTGGCAAACAGATAGAGGATCAGCGACCAGGTTAATAATTGCAGGGCATCCATTAGCGTTGCTCCTGAGTGAGGGAAAGGGGATCCTCCCCGCCATTGGCAAACCAGCTTGCGGCAAGGCGCTGTTTTTCTTTCATCTGACGTTGCAGGCTATCGTCGGTGATCAGCCGTAACGCCTGATTCGGGCAAGCGCGAACGCAGGCCGGACCTTCTGGCAAGAAATCACACAGGTCGCATTTCACCGCGACGGTCTGGACACCCGGTTCCCAGCGCAGCAACGCATGTTGGGGCAGCACGTTTTCTTCGCCGTTTTTGAGTGAGCCTTCAGCCTGAAAAACATATTGCGCATGGGCATTCACCGGACGGCTTCCTGAAGCGCTGATTGCGCCAAATGGGCAGACCACGGCGCAAAGCTTGCAGCCAATACAGAGGCTTTCGTTGAGTTGGATCGCATCATCCCTCTGAGAGATGGCATTGACCGGGCAGACCTGCAGGCAAGGGGCTTCCTCACAGTGATGACACACGACAGGGGCAGTGATTGTTGACGTCTTCGCCAGGGCCAGGCGCGGGTGTTGCTGTAAACCTTGCGTTTTATGCACGTCCGAACAGGCAGCGAGACAGGTATTACATCCTGTACACCACAGTGGTTCGGCCACCACAAAGCGGTTCATGTCGGCTCCTTGAAAATGATATGAAACATTGCATTTCATATTGCATAAAGGATGCCATTCTGATTAACTCAATATATTCAATAAGTTATGTATTGACTGGATTCTGAACGGTACAAAAATGATGGTCATTAACGTTCAGCAAAAAATGGATTCGACACCCGTGTCGCAGGGGAAAGCGAGAATGTGATCTTGATCACGAGAAGTGAGGTATGCTGGCCGCAAGCGCAGCCAGCACGGAATGGAGCAGAGTAATCAGGCGTGTTCTTTCAGCCAGTTCAGCACAACGTCGTGGTGATTGCTGGTTTTGAAATCGTCAAAGACATGTTCGATTTTGCCATCAGCGTCAATCAGGAAGCTGATGCGATGAATACCATCGTAGGTTTTGCCCATGAAGGACTTTTCACCCCAGACGCCGAATTGTTCGCACACCTGGTGGTCCTCATCAGACAGGAGCGTAAAGTTAAGCAGCTCTTTTTCCGCAAAACGGGAGAGTTTTTCGGGTTTATCGGTGCTGATACCCAGCACATCAACGCCCGCTTTTTTCAACTCATCCATGTTATCGCGTAAGCCGCAGGCCTGTACGGTACAGCCGGGGGTCATGGCTTTCGGGTAGAAATAAACCAGAACACGCTGTCCCTGGAAGTCGGTCAAATTAACTTGTTCTCCGTCTTGATCCGGCAAGCTAAATTTCGGTGCGATATCACCGGCTTTCAGTGGATTCATTACTTAACTCCATCCTGTTCATCATGTTGGGAATAATTGACGACGTTAATACTGCCTTGTGCATTGAGTTCTGTACATAGGGCTTTGAACGCTTGCTCAATATTTGCTGCGTCCGCAGATGCGGGGCTGTGGGCGGTTATCTGAATATGCAACTGCGCAGCCCGTTCATTTTCAGCAGGTTGCGTGCGCGACACCAGCTCCGCAATGTTCATATGATGCGCGTCGAAAAGTGCTGTGAAGCGTTCAATTAAATGCGGGGAGTCTGCCACATCGACCTGAACCCAGACAGATGCTGGCATTGGCGGACGCGGACGCGCCGTCGTGCGCTTCATCACGATTAAAAGATCCAGTTCTGCACCTTTCAACGGTAACGTTGATTCAATCAGAGTAATGGCATTCCATGAACCGGAAAGCAGCATGATAAACGTGAACTCTTCTCCCAGCATCGCCAGGCGACTGTCTTCAATATTACAGCCGCAACTACTGACATGACGGGTGATGGTGTTCACAATTCCAGGGCGATCGGCACCCAACGCAGTGATCACCAGATAATGTTGCGATGACAGTGTCAAACTGGTTATTCCTTTAAGGGGTGAGTTGTTCTTAAGGAAAGCATAAAAAAAACATGCATACAACAATCAGAACGGTTCTGTCTGCTTGCTTTTAATGCCATACCAAACGTACCATTGAGACACTTGTTTGCACAGAGGATGGCCCATGTTCACGGGAAGTATTGTCGCGATTGTTACTCCGATGGATGAAAAAGGTAATGTCTGTCGGGCTAGCTTGAAAAAACTGATTGATTATCATGTCGCCAGCGGTACTTCGGCGATCGTTTCTGTTGGCACCACTGGCGAGTCCGCTACCTTAAATCATGACGAACATGCTGATGTGGTGATGATGACGCTGGATCTGGCTGATGGGCGCATTCCGGTAATTGCCGGGACCGGCGCTAACGCTACTGCGGAAGCCATTAGCCTGACGCAGCGCTTCAATGACAGTGGTATCGTCGGCTGCCTGACGGTAACCCCTTACTACAATCGTCCGTCGCAAGAAGGTTTGTATCAGCATTTCAAAGCCATCGCTGAGCATACTGACCTGCCGCAAATTCTGTATAATGTGCCGTCCCGTACTGGCTGCGATCTGCTCCCGGAAACGGTGGGCCGTCTGGCGAAAGTAAAAAATATTATCGGAATCAAAGAGGCAACAGGGAACTTAACGCGTGTAAACCAGATCAAAGAGCTGGTTTCAGATGATTTTGTTCTGCTGAGCGGCGATGATGCGAGCGCGCTGGACTTCATGCAATTAGGCGGTCATGGGGTTATTTCCGTTACGGCTAACGTCGCAGCGCGTGATATGGCCCAGATGTGCAAACTGGCAGCAGAAGGGCATTTTGCCGAGGCACGCGTTATTAATCAGCGTCTGATGCCATTACACAACAAACTATTTGTCGAACCCAATCCAATCCCGGTGAAATGGGCATGTAAGGAACTGGGTCTTGTGGCGACCGATACGCTGCGCCTGCCAATGACACCAATCACCGACAGTGGTCGTGAGACGGTCAGAGCGGCGCTTAAGCATGCCGGTTTGCTGTAAAGTTTAGGGAGATTTGATGGCTTACTCTGTTCAAAAGTCGCGCCTGGCAAAGGTTGCGGGTGTTTCGCTTGTTTTATTACTCGCTGCCTGTAGTTCTGACTCACGCTATAAGCGTCAGGTCAGTGGTGATGAAGCCTACCTGGAAGCGGCACCGCTTGCGGAGCTTCATGCCCCGGCTGGAATGATTTTGCCGGTGACCTCCGGTGATTATGCAATCCCGGTGACCAACGGTAGTGGTGCTGTCGGTAAGGCGCTGGACATTCGTCCACCAGCCCAGCCGCTGGCACTGGTTTCTGGCGCGCGTACCCAGTTCACGGGCGATACCGCTTCATTGCTGGTGGAAAATGGTCGTGGCAATACTCTGTGGCCGCAGGTGGTTAGCGTGCTGCAGGCGAAAAACTACACCATCACCCAACGTGATGATGCTGGTCAGACACTGACCACCGATTGGGTACAATGGAACCGTCTGGACGAAGACGAGCAGTATCGTGGTCGTTATCAAATCTCTGTTAAGCCGCAGGGTTATCAGCAGGCGGTTACGGTTAAACTGCTGAACCTGGAACAGGCGGGCAAACCGGTTGCAGACGCGGCTTCCATGCAGCGTTACAGCACGGAGATGATGAACGTTATTTCCGCCGGTCTGGATAAATCTGCCACTGACGCCGCGAACGCTGCGCAAAATCGTGCCTCCACCACTATGGACGTACAAAGTGCAGCTGATGACACCGGTTTACCAATGCTGGTCGTACGCGGGCCGTTCAATGTGGTTTGGCAACGTCTGCCAGCGGCGCTGGAAAAAGTGGGCATGAAAGTGACCGACAGCACCCGTTCGCAGGGCAACATGGCCGTAACTTATAAGCCGCTGTCTGACAGCGACTGGCAGGAACTGGGCGCGAGCGATCCAGGCCTGGCATCCGGTGACTATAAACTGCAGGTTGGCGATTTAGATAACCGCAGCAGCCTACAGTTCATCGATCCGAAAGGTCATACTCTGACTCAGAGTCAGAACGACGCGCTGGTAGCTGTCTTCCAGGCTGCGTTTAGCAAGTAAAAATACAGGGCTGGAATCATCCGGCCCTTTTTTCTGATATGATACGCAAACGTGTGCGTCGGCAGGAAAACGCGATTTTAGCGGTAATTCGCACGAAATTTGTTTGTCGGACGTAGTTCGGATAAGGCGTTCACGCCGCATCCGACAAAACATCCGGCACACCAGACAGCAAAAGATTTTAAAACGTTAATTCACACCCAGGAGTGATAAAGATGCAAAAGCAAGCTGAGTTGTATCGTGGTAAAGCGAAAACCGTATACAGCACGGAAAACCCGGACCTGTTGGTGCTCGAATTCCGCAATGATACGTCAGCAGGGGATGGCGCGCGCATTGAGCAGTTTGATCGCAAAGGTATGGTGAACAACAAGTTCAACTACTTCATTATGAGCAAACTGGCTGAAGCGGGTATCCCGACTCAAATGGAGCGTCTGCTCTCCGATACCGAATGTCTGGTGAAAAAGCTGGATATGGTACCGGTTGAGTGTGTCGTGCGTAACCGTGCTGCGGGCTCTCTGGTGAAACGTCTTGGAATCGAAGAAGGTATTGAGCTGAACCCGCCGCTGTTCGATCTGTTCTTGAAAAACGACGCCATGCACGATCCGATGGTCAACGAATCTTACTGCGAAACCTTTGGCTGGGTAAGCAAAGAGAACCTGGCGCGTATGAAAGAGCTGACCTACAAAGCGAACGACGTGCTGAAAAAACTGTTCGATGATGCTGGTCTGATTCTGGTCGACTTCAAGCTGGAGTTTGGCCTGTACAAAGGTGAAGTCGTACTGGGCGATGAGTTCTCTCCGGACGGCAGCCGCCTGTGGGACAAAGAAACGCTGGAGAAAATGGACAAAGACCGTTTCCGCCAGAGCCTCGGTGGCCTGATCGAGGCCTATGAAGCCGTCGCCCGCCGCCTGGGTGTACAGCTGGACTGATTTTTCTGTTCATCATCTTGCCGTGCAGCTGGCACGGCAAGACAACCGCTCTCGGAAGATGTGCATTGAACGCTCATTCCTCCGCCATTTCATCCCGCTTTCCTGTGGTAATCTTCCTCTGAACCACCTACGATCATTTCTATAATGAATATATTGTTGAGGTATCTATGCGTTGGCAAGGGCGACGTGAAAGTGACAATGTTGAAGACAGGCGCAACAGCTCTGGTGGTCCGTCTATGGGCGGTCCCGGTTTTCGCCTGCCGAGCGGTAAAGGCGGGCTGATTTTACTGATAGTCGTGCTGGTTGCAGGCTACTATGGCGTTGATTTAACCGGGTTGATGACCGGACAGCCGGTTTCCCAACAGCAATCAACGCGGTCAATTAGCCCAAATGAAGACGAAGCCGCAAAATTCACCTCGGTGATTCTGGCAACTACGGAAGACACCTGGGGACAGCAGTTCGAGAAGATGGGTAAAACCTATCAGCAACCGAAGCTGGTCATGTACCGTGGAATGACGCGTACCGGCTGCGGGGCGGGCCAGTCCATAATGGGGCCATTCTATTGCCCGGCGGATGGCACGGTTTATATCGATCTCTCCTTCTATGATGACATGAAAGACAAACTTGGCGCGGATGGCGATTTTGCCCAGGGGTACGTTATCGCCCATGAAGTCGGTCATCATGTGCAGAAACTGTTAGGCATCGAGCCGAAAGTTCGTCAACTGCAACAAAACGCGACGCAGGCGGAAGTGAACCGCTTATCTGTGCGTATGGAACTCCAGGCCGACTGTTTTGCCGGTGTCTGGGGGCATAGTATGCAGCAGCAAGGCGTTCTGGAAACCGGCGATCTGGAAGAGGCGCTGAACGCGGCGCAGGCCATCGGCGATGACCGTTTACAACAGCAAAGTCAGGGGCGAGTAGTACCAGACAGTTTCACTCATGGCACTTCTCAGCAACGCTACAGCTGGTTTAAACGTGGTTTCGACAGCGGCGATCCGGCACAATGCAATACTTTTGGTAAAAGCATTTAACTTCCGGGGCAGGGATGGCTGAACTGACTGCGCTTCACACATTAACAGCGCAAATGAAACGTGAAGGGATCCGCCGCTTGCTGGTGTTGAGCGGGGAAGAGGGTTGGTGTTTTGATCATGCGCTTAAGTTACGTGATGCCTTACCTGGCGACTGGCTGTGGATTTCGCCGCAGCCAGATGCTGAAAACCACTGTTCTCCCTCGGCACTACAAACTTTACTTGGGCGCGAGTTCCGGCATGCGGTATTCGACGCCCGCCACGGCTTTGATGCCGCTGCCTTTGCAGCACTTAGCGGAACGTTGAAAGCGGGAAGCTGGCTGGTTTTGTTACTCCCTGTATGGGAAGAGTGGGAAAACCAACCTGATGCCGACTCGCTGCGCTGGAGTGATTGCCCTGACCCTATTGCGACGCCGCATTTTGTCCAGCATCTCAAACGCGTACTTACGGCGGATAACGACGCTATCCTCTGGCGGCAAAACCAGCCGTTCTCGTTGGCGCATTTTACTCCCCGTACTGACTGGCACCCCGCGACCGGCGCACCACAACCAGAACAACAGCAACTCTTACAGCAGCTACTGACCATGCCGCCGGGCGTGGCAGCGGTAACGGCTGCGCGTGGGCGCGGTAAGTCGGCGCTGGCAGGGCAACTCATTTCTCGTATTGCGGGCAGTGCGATTGTCACCGCGCCCGCAAAAGCGGCAACGGATGTACTGGCACAATTTGCGGGCGAGAAGTTTCGCTTTATTGCGCCGGATGCCTTGTTAGCCAGCGATGAGCAAGCCGACTGGCTGGTGGTCGACGAAGCCGCAGCCATACCTGCGCCGTTGTTGCATCAACTGGTATCGCGTTTTCCTCGAACGTTGTTAACCACTACGGTGCAGGGCTACGAAGGCACCGGACGTGGTTTTTTGCTGAAATTTTGCGCTCGCTTTCCGCATTTACACCGTTTTGAACTGCAACAGCCGATCCGCTGGGCACAGGGATGCCCGCTGGAAAAAATGGTTAGTGAGGCACTGGTTTTTGACGATGAAAACTTCACCCATACACCACAAGGCAATATCGTCATTTCCGCATTTGAACAAACGTTATGGCGTAGCGAGCCAGAAACGCCGTTAAAGGTTTATCAGTTATTGTCTGGTGCGCACTACCGGACTTCGCCGCTGGATTTACGCCGGATGATGGATGCACCAGGGCAATATTTTTTACAGGCGGCTGGCGAAAACGAGATTGCCGGAGCGCTGTGGCTGGTGGATGAGGGGGGATTATCTCAACAACTCAGTCAGGCGGTATGGGCAGGTTTTCGTCGCCCGCGGGGTAATCTGGTGGCCCAGTCGCTGGCGGCGCACGGTAGCAATCCACTGGCAGCGACATTGCGTGGACGGCGGGTCAGCCGGATAGCAGTTCATCCGGCGCGTCAGCGGGAAGGCACAGGGCAGCAACTTATTGCTGGTGCTTTGCAATATACGCGTGACCTCGACTATCTTTCGGTGAGTTTTGGTTACACCGGGGAGTTATGGCGTTTCTGGCACCGCTGCGGTTTTGTGCTGGTGCGGATGGGTAATCATCGTGAAGCCAGCAGCGGTTGCTATACGGCGATGGCGCTGTTACCGATGAGTAATGCGGGTAAACAACTGGCTGAACGTGAGCATTACCGTTTACGTCGCGATGCGCAAGCTCTCGCAAAGTGGAATGGCGAAACGCTTCCTGTTGATCCACTAAACGATGCCGTCCTTTCTGACGACGACTGGCTTGAACTGGCCGGTTTTGCTTTCGCTCATCGTCCGCTATTAACATCGTTAGGTTGCTTATTGCGTATGCTACAAACCAGTGAACTGGCATTACCGGCGCTGCGTGGGCGTTTACAGAAAAACGTCAGCGACGCGCAGTTATGTACCACACTTAAACTTTCAGGCCGCAAGATGTTACTGGTTCGCCAGCGGGAAGAGGCCGCGCAGGCGCTGTTCGCACTTAATGAGGTTCGCACTGAGCGTCTGCGCGATCGCATAACGCAATGGCAATTTTTTCACTGACTCCTTCAATTTTCTCCCATGGTCATTGTGAGTCAGCGGCGTAAAATTAATGACATCAGTTAAGGAGTTCGCCATGAAACATGACCATTTTGTTGTTCAAAGCCCGGATAAACCTGCGCAACAGTTGTTACTGCTTTTCCACGGTGTCGGGGATAACCCGGTGGCAATGGGGGAAATAGGTAGCTGGTTTGCACCGCTGTTTCCTGATGCGCTGGTGGTGAGTGTCGGTGGCGCGGAGCCGAGCGGTAATCCGGCGGGGCGTCAGTGGTTTTCGGTGCAGGGTATTACGGAAGATAATCGCCAGGCGCGTGTGGATGCCATCATGCCGACGTTTATTGAGACGGTACGCTACTGGCAGAAACAGAGCGGAGTAGGGGCTAATGCCACGGCGCTAATTGGTTTCTCACAAGGCGCGATTATGGCGCTGGAGAGCATTAAAGCCGAACCGGGCCTTGCTTCGCGCGTCATTGCCTTTAACGGACGCTATGCGAGCCTGCCGGAAACCGCGTCTACAGCCACGACAATTCACTTGATTCATGGTGGTGAAGATCCGGTTATCGATCTGGCGCATGCGGTTGCGGCGCAGGAAGCGTTAATCAGTGCCGGTGGTGACGTGACGCTGGATATCGTGGAGGATTTAGGCCATGCGATCGACAATCGCAGTATGCAATTTGCCCTGGATCACTTGCGTTATACCATTCCGAAACATTATTTCGACGAAGCGCTAAGTGGCGGTAAGCCTGGCGATGATGATGTGATTGAAATGATGTAAAAGACAGATTACCTGGCCTGATAAGACGCGTGAGCGTCGCATCAGGCATCGTTCACCATTGCCGGATGCGGCGTTAACGCCTTATCCGGCCTACGGTTGAGCACTCAGCTTACTTCTTCGGTTGATCCTTTTTCGGCCAGTCGTCGTCATCGTCCCACTTATCGTTGAAATCACGATGCGGGGGAAGCTCCGGCTTGTTGGCGAGAAATTTCTTATGGTCGACGCGCTTGAGATCTTTAATCACGTTCAGCAGGACGCCTACCAAAAAGACAATCACCAGAATCCACCAATATTTAGCCAGCCAGTCCATGCTTATTTCCTCTTGCAGAACCACTCATCAGGCGACGAGCTGTTCCATGATACGTTGATACATACGGGCAAGTAGCTGCAGGTCGGCAGCGTTCACACATTCATTAATTTTATGAATAGTGGCATTGACCGGCCCGAGTTCCACCACCTGCGCCCCCATGCGAGCAATAAAGCGCCCGTCGGACGTTCCGCCTGTGGTCAGTAGCTGCGGTTTAATTTCATTATAGTGCTCAACCGCGTTAACGACCGCATCCACCAGTTTACCGCGCGCGGTCAAAAATGGCTGCCCGGAAAGCCACCAGTCCACCGTATAACGCAGTTGATGTTTTTCAAGCAGGGCAAGCACCTGTGCTTTGATCATCTCATCAGTCAGTTCGGTGCTGAAGCGGAAGTTAAACTGCACAAACAGTTCACCCGGAATAACGTTGTTACTGCCCGTTCCCGCCTGAATATTAGCAATCTGCATACTGGTCGCCGGGAAAAATTCATTGCCCTGATCCCACTCAATAGCCACTAATTCATTAAGGAAAGGTGCTGCGCGATGTACCGGATTGTCAGCCAGATGCGGGTAGGCAACATGCCCCTGAACGCCATGAATGGTGAGGTTGCAGGTTAATGATCCGCGACGACCATTTTTCACCACATCACCTACCACTTCGATACTCGACGGTTCGCCGACCAGGCAGTAATCGAGACGCTCATTACGTGCCATTAACGCCTCGACGACTTTTACCGTACCGTTGTGGGCACTGGCTTCTTCATCAGAGGTGATCAGAAATGCCAGTCGCCCCGTATGGTTGGGATGTTGTGCGACAAAACGCTCTGCTGCTACCACCATCGCCGCCAGCGAGCCTTTCATATCTGCCGCGCCGCGCCCGAATAACATGCCGTCACGAATGGTCGGTTCAAACGGCGGATTGATCCAACGATCGGCGTCGCCAGGCGGCACCACGTCGGTATGCCCGGCAAAGGCTAACGTTTCACCTTGCCCACGCCATGCCCAAAAATTCTGCGTATCGGCAAAATCCATGCGTTCAACGGTAAAACCGATCGCCTGCAAACGTTCAATCAACAAAGCCTGGCATCCTGCGTCATCAGGACTCAGGGAAGGGCGGCGAATAAGCTGTTGTGTCAGCTCAATAACCGGGCACGACATAGACTACACCTCATGGAAAAATTGCTGATAACAGGAATCACTGAAACCCAGCAGCATAGGCTTACCAGGCGCGCAGAGCAATGGACGTTTGATAATTGCAGGCATTTCAGTCATTAATGCCGCCGCAGAGGCCGCATCGGTGATTTTATTGCGGGTGGTTTCGTCCAGTTTACGCCAGGTTGTACCACGGGTGTTCAGTAACGCTTCCCAGCCTAATTCGTTGATAAAACCGTTCAATAATTCGCTGTCCAGCCCATCGACGCGGTAATCATGAAAACGATAGTCGATGTTATTGGCTTCCAGCCAACGGCGAGTCTTTTTAATGGTGTCACAATTTTTGATGCCGTAAAGTGTAACCATAATGAATCCTTTTTCGATCTATGAGAATAAATACTCATTTAAGGGTGAAAACATTTTGCCTGCAAATGATTATCAGGAAATATAACATTATCGAAGTATTCAAATTAACAACTATTAAATAATGTTAAACATTTTTAACGTAAACATTAAGAATATTCATCTTGTTATCTGTCTGTATTTTAACCAGAATTAAATCAGTATTAGATGCCGTATGAATATCTCGAAATGTTGCTGTGTATCACATACAAATTATCACCGCAGGACCATAGTATTTACATAAGGTTTGTCCCCCGGAGGTAGTCATCGCAGCAATCGAGTAAATTAGCTTCACCACGGTATATTGTTTCCGTAGAATACCCATAATTATAAGAGAGGTTGTTATGATTGAACGTGAACTGGGGAACTGGAAAGACTTTATTGAAGTTATGCTTCGTAAGTAATTCCTGAGACAAAGTACAAACAGCAAGAACCCGCTGAGCAGGTTCTTAATCGGAAAGTTGAAAAAGGCGACACATTAGCATGTCGCCTTTTTTATTGCTTATTCCGGGCGCGGCTTCAGCGGGAAGCGGCGGCGCACCAGTACAAAGAACAGCGGCACGAAGTAAATAGCCAGAATAGTGGCCGAAATCATCCCGCCCATTACGCCAGTACCCACCGCATGCTGACCACCGGAACCGGCACCCGTGCTGGTTGCCATTGGCAATACGCCGAAGATAAATGCCAGCGAGGTCATCAGAATCGGGCGTAAACGCTGACGGCAGGCGTGGAGCGTCGCTTCAAACAGGTCGTGGCCTTTTTGGTTCATCTCGTTAGCAAACTCGACGATCAGGATGGCGTTTTTCGCCGATAAACCAATGACCGTTAACAGGCCCACCTGGAAGTAAACGTCGTTTTCCAGCCCGCGCATCCAGGTTGCCAGCAGCGCGCCGATTACCCCCAGCGGCACGACCAGCATTACCGAGAACGGCACCGACCAGCTTTCATACAACGCAGCCAGACACAGGAATACCACCAGCAAGGAAATGGCGTACAGCGCCGGAGCCTGCGCGCCGGAAAGCCGCTCCTGATACGACATCGCCGTCCACTCCAGACCAAAGCCGTTTGGCAGCTGCTTCACTAACGATTCCATAATATCCATCGCCGTACCGGTACTGACCCCCGGTGCGGCTTCCCCAACAATCTCAACCGCAGAATAACCGTTATAGCGTTCCAGACGCGGCGAGCCTGTTTCCCAGCGTGAGGTCGCGAAAGCAGAGAAGGGCACCATGCCGCCATTTTTATTTCGGACATACCAGAGATTGATGTCATCTGGCAGCATGCGATACGGCGCAGCTGCCTGCACATAGACTTTCTTCACGCGACCGCGATCCATAAAGTCATTCACATAGCTCGAACCCCAGGCGGTTTGCAGTGTGTCGTTAATATCGTCGATAGCAACGCCCAGCGCCTGAGCTTTACGCTGGTCGATATCAATCTGCAACTGCGGACTGTCGTCGAGGCCGTTATGGCGCACACGGGTTAGCTCCGGGTTTTCCGCCGCCAGCGCCAGCAACTGATTACGTGCTGCCATCAGCGCATCGTGACCCGCTCCAGCGTGGTCCTGCAACTCCATATCAAAACCTGCAGAACTACCAAGACCGCTAATTGCTGGCGGGCTGCTGGCGATAACGCGAGCTTCTTTAATTTGGTTAAACGCCTTCGTTGCACGCTCGATAATGGCAAACGAGGTGCCGGTCTTACTGTCGCGTTCGCTCCAGTCTTTCAGGCGGATAAACATTCGCGCCACGTTTTGCCCGTTACCCCCAGGGCCAGAACCAACGGTGGCAAACACCGACATGATGTTGTCTTTTTCATGGGTGAAGTAGTATTTCTCGATTTGCTCAACGACTTTCAGGGTCTGTTGTTGCGTTGAACCGCTGGGCAACTGTACCGAGGTAGTAAACATGCCACGGTCTTCCAGCGGTAAGAACGACGTCGGCAAACGCAGGAACAGGAACACCATGCCGCCAAGCAGCAGGACATAAATCACAATCCAGCGCAGGCTACGGTGGAGAATTTTCGCCACCCCTTTTTCGTAGCGTTCGGCGTTGCGGTTAAACATCTGGTTAAACCAGGCAAAAAAGCCTTTTTGCCCATGATGCTCACCTTTTTTCAGTGGCTTAAGTAGTGTGGCACACAGAGCCGGAGTGAGGATCATCGCTACCAGTACTGACAGCACCATCGCCGCAACAATGGTAATAGAGAACTGGCGATAGATGGCACCGGTGGTGCCGCCGAAGAAGGCCATTGGTACAAATACCGCTGAAAGAACCATCGCAATCCCGACCAGTGCCCCCTGGATCTGCCCCATCGATTTACGTGTGGCTTCGCGAGGAGTGAGTCCTTCCTCACTCATAATACGTTCGACGTTTTCCACCACCACGATGGCGTCATCCACCAGCAGACCGATCGCCAGCACCATCGCGAACATGGTTAAGGTGTTGACGCTGTAACCGAAGGCGTAAAGTACGGAGAAGGTTCCCATCAACACCACCGGCACGGCGATAGTGGGTATCAGCGTGGCGCGGAAGTTTTGCAGGAACAGATACATAACGAGGAAAACCAGAGCGATAGCTTCCAGCAGCGTTTTCACCACGTCTTCAATGGAGGCTTTAACAAACGAGGTGGTTTCATACGCCACCTTGTATTCCAGTCCGTGCGGGAAGTACTGCGCCAGCTCGTCGAGACGATTGAGCACCAGCTCCGCTGTCGCCATTTCGTTTGCGCCGGAGGCCAGTTTTACCCCCAGCCCGGAGGCTGGCTTACCATTGAAGCGGCTAAGATAATCGTATTTCTCCGCCCCCATTTCGACGGTGGCGACATCGCCCAGCCTTACCTCTGAGCCGTCTTGATTCACCCTCAAGGTGATATCGCGGAACTGTTCTGGTGTTTGCAGCAGTGACTGGGCGTTAATGGTGGCGTTGAGCGCCTGCTTATCGACGGAAGGTGTACCACCAAGTTGCCCAACCGCAATCTGCGCGTTCTGTGACTCAATGGCATCAGTGACATCTTTAGCTGTCATCTGGAAACTGTTGAGTTTCGCCGGGTCCAGCCAGATACGCATGGAATATTGCGAACCATAGGCATCAATATCCCCGACGCCATTTACGCGGCTTAACGGGTCCTGAATATTACTGGCAACATAATCAGCAATATCCTGTTTATCCATCGAACCATCGGTAGAGACGAAGGCAATGGTCAGAATGTTGGTATCGCCGGTTTTACGCACCGTCACGCCCTGATTTTGCACCGCCTGCGGTAACTTTCGCATGGCTGATTGCAGCTGGTTTTGTACTTGCTGCACGGCTTCGTCCGGATCGGTGCCTGCTTTAAAACTTAAAGTGACAGATGCCTGACCGGTGCCACTGCTCTGAGATGACATATACATGAGATTATCGAGGCCGGTCATATTTTGCTCGATAACCTGGGTCACGGTGTTTTCCAGCGTCTGGGCCGATGCGCCGGGATAGTTAGCGGTCACTCGCACATTCGGTGGCGCGAGATCGGGGTATTGTTCAACGGGCAATGAAAAAATCGCCAGGGTACCTGTCAGACACAACAGGATTGCCAGCACCCAGGCAAAAATGGGGCGATCAATAAAGAAATTCGCCATTAAAAGAGGACCTCGTGTTTCTGCGTATCGTTGTAGGCTTGACTTGCTTCACTGTAGCGGCAAGGTACGAGCCAATCGTGGAGAAAAAAAGGAGTTAATGTAAATTATCATGCCCTTTTATACTGAACCTTAAGTGCAAGTATTCTTTGGTCAGTAGGAGGCATTACATTAACTGACTTTCCTCACCCTCCGCAGAGCGAAAGCTAATACTCACTAACGTGCCGCCGCCGGAAGGTTGTGAAAAAGTCAGCGTCCCACCTAGCCGTTCCGCGCGTTCGCGCATGATATTCAGACCATAATGACCTTCGGGTTCTTTCGGTTCACCGATACCAATCCCGTTATCACGGATATAAACCGTGTGATTGCCGTCCGGCGCGGTGACGCAACTGACGGCGATTTCGCTGGCGTTGGCGTGCTTCATCGCATTCAGCACCGCTTCGCGAATAATTTGCAACAAATGCACCTGCATTTGCGCATCCAGTGCCAGGGTTGGCAGACGGCAGTCGAGGGTCAGTTTGGCGCTGGTTTGATTTTGTAACGTATCCAGCATTTCCCTCAATGCGGAGGGGAGATCCGCCTGCTGCAGCGTCAGGCGGAAAGTAGTCAACAGCTCGCGTAACTGCCGATAAGCATCATTCAACGCCTGGGAAAAATCGGCCATGATACTTTGTGCGGTGGCGTTATCTTCCGGTATCGAACGCTTCAGTAACGTCAACTGGATACGTAAGTAAGAAAGTACCTGAGCCAGCGAGTCGTGCAATTCGCGGGCGATGGTCGCACGTTCTTCCATCAACAATAATTGCTGAAAATGCTTCTGCGCCTGATTAAAGTACAAACCGCGTCCCAGCATCGACGAAACGCTGTTAAGCAGCGGTTCTGATGATGAAACGTGACTATTTTGCCAGTGCAGTTCGCCGTAAACCGTCTCTTGCATTGTCACCGGTAAAATCTGCATCGGCAATTCCGGGTTTGGTTGCCCTTCGCTAATCCGCCAGTTTTCACCGACATTTAACTCCAGATATTCAGCCGCTTCATTGTCGCGAACAATCTGCAAAATATGGCGGAAACAATGCACATCAATCTGGCTAGTGTTCAGCGCCTGCGAACACTGATACAACACCTCCAGACGACGCTTGGCCTCGTGGAGATCGCGGGTCTTTTCTTCTACTGACGCTTCCAGCGAACGGTACAATTTATGCAGCTCGCTCGACATCTGGTTAAAGGTTTTTGCAAGCAGACCAAGCTCATTCGGCAGGTTGGTATCCAGCGGCGGCGAGTCGAACTGCCCGTGTTCAATACGCTGACTGGCGGTAACCAGCTGATTCAGCGGGGCAACCACCTGATGGCGTATGCGGCGCAAAGTAAAAAAGACCAGCGTGAAAATACCGATGCCGCCAGCCAGGGAAATCGCCACCACCAGCAGCATTTTGCGTTCAGCGTAGTGCTGTAAAGCCAGTACGAACAGGTCTATCTGATTAACATAATTATTAATATTGGCCTGATACCACGGCAAATCGCCCTTGCTGAGCCGATTATTCATCTCCAGCCAGTTGGCATTCAGATGCGCATAGCGAGTTTTTACTGCTTCTGGCACATACCAGACGTTGAGGTTGGTTAATACCGGTGAATGCAGTGCCTGCTGAAATAACTGGCGATGTGCATTGAGTTGTGGACTGCCACTTTGCAAGTCGTAGCCCAGGCGGTAACTCTGCATACGCAGCGATCCGGCAATATTGATAGCCTCAGCGTCGCGCAAACTGCTCGCCAGAGTTAGCAGAGCGATACCCGTGGAAAGAATCGACAGCAGCACAATGTAAAAAAAGGCCCGGGCCAGACTGGCCGAGACGGGTCGTTTAACAATCACACGCGTCTTCTCCACAAAAAATCATTAATGTTCCAGTTCGCTGAAACGCAATTTAGTCAGTGATGGGATTATTTGATCTGCCACAGTTTATAGCGAAATAGTTACTTATTCTGGGCACATGAACATTGCCGATTCCCCTGTAAGTCGGGTAATAACAACACTCATATAAAGAATAAGGTTTTTACAACCAAAAAAGAAGGTCGTTATGAATCGTTTTATTATGGCCAACAGTCAGCAATGTCTGGGTTGTCATGCTTGTGAAATCGCCTGTGTCATGGCTCACAATGATGAGCAACATGTCCTGAGCCAACACCATTTTCATCCCCGAATTACGGTTATCAAACATCAACAGCAACGTAGTGCAGTGACCTGTCACCATTGTGAAGATGCGCCCTGCGCCCGTAGCTGCCCTAATGGCGCAATCAGCCACGTTGATGACAGCATTCAGGTCAATCAGCAAAAGTGTATTGGCTGTAAATCCTGCGTGGTGGCCTGTCCTTTTGGTACGATGCAAATCGTCCTGACACCCGTCGCGGCAGGAAAAGTAAAAGCCACGGCGCATAAATGCGACCTTTGTGCGGGGCGCGAAAACGGTCCTGCCTGTGTTGAGAATTGCCCGGCGGACGCGCTGCAACTGGTCACTGACGTCGCACTCTCCGGCATGGCGAAATCCCGCCGCTTGCGCACCGCGCGTCAGGAACATCAACCGTGGCATGCCAGTACCGCGGCGCAAGAAATGCCGGTAATGAGTAAAGTCGAACAAATGCAGGCAACGCCCGCGCGTGGCGAGCCGGATAAACTGGCGATTGAAGCGCGCAAAACCGGTTTTGATGAAATTTATCTGCCATTTCGCGCCGACCAGGCACAACGGGAAGCCTCGCGCTGCCTTAAGTGCGGCGAGCACAGCGTTTGTGAATGGACCTGCCCGCTGCATAACCATATACCGCAGTGGATTGAACTGGTGAAAGCCGGAAACATCGACGCCGCCGTCGAGCTTTCTCACCAGACCAACACCCTGCCGGAAATTACCGGACGCGTTTGTCCGCAAGACCGTTTGTGTGAAGGTGCCTGTACTATTCGCGATGAGCACGGCGCGGTAACTATCGGCAACATTGAACGCTACATTTCAGATCAGGCGTTGGCGAAAGGTTGGCGTCCTGACTTAAGCCATGTCACCAAAGTGGACAAGCGGGTGGCGATTATCGGTGCAGGTCCGGCAGGGCTGGCCTGTGCGGATGTTCTGACCCGCAATGGCGTGGGGGTGACGGTGTACGATCGCCATCCAGAAATCGGTGGCTTGCTCACTTTCGGCATTCCTTCTTTCAAACTGGATAAATCCCTGCTGGCACGCCGTCGGGAAATCTTCAGCGCGATGGGGATTCACTTCGAACTCAATTGTGAAGTGGGTAAAGATGTCTCTTTGGATTCGCTTTTGGAACAATACGACGCGGTCTTCGTTGGCGTAGGCACTTACCGTTCCATGAAAGCGGGTTTACCCAATGAAGATGCGCCGGGCGTTTATGACGCGCTGCCGTTCCTCATTGCCAACACTAAACAGGTGATGGGGCTCGAAGAGCTACCGGAAGAGCCGTTTATCAATACCGCCGGACTTAACGTCGTGGTACTGGGCGGCGGCGACACCGCGATGGACTGTGTGCGTACCGCACTGCGCCACGGCGCGAGTAACGTCACCTGCGCTTATCGTCGTGATGAAGCTAACATGCCAGGCTCGAAGAAAGAAGTGAAGAACGCCCGCGAAGAGGGGGCCAACTTCGAATTTAACGTCCAGCCGGTGGCGCTTGAGCTGAATGAACAAGGTCACGTCTGCGGGATTCGTTTCCTGCGCACGCGTCTTGGCGAGCCGGATGCCCAGGGGCGTCGGCGTCCAGTGCCGGTGGAAGGCAGTGAATTTGTCATGCCAGCCGACGCGGTGATTATGGCGTTTGGCTTCAATCCGCACGGGATGCCGTGGCTGGAGTCGCACGGTGTAACGGTAGACAAATGGGGCCGCATCATCGCGGATGTGGAAAGCCAGTACCGTTACCAGACCACCAATCCGAAAATCTTCGCTGGTGGTGACGCCGTGCGTGGTGCGGATCTGGTGGTTACCGCAATGGCAGAAGGACGTCATGCGGCACAGGGGATTATTGACTGGCTGGGGGTAAAATCAGTCAAATCTCACTGATAGCCTGCGCAGACAAACCCGACTTCACAGCGTAAGATAATTGTTCATTTCGCGCTGTGGAGTCGGTATGACGCAACAAATCACCCTCATTAAAGACAAAATTCTCTCCGATAACTATTTCACCCTGCACAACATTACTTACGATCTCACGCGCAAAGACGGCGAAGTTATCCGCCATAAACGTGAAGTGTACGATCGCGGCAATGGTGCGACGATCCTCCTGTACAACACGAAGAAAAAGACCGTGGTTCTGATTCGTCAGTTCCGTGTCGCTACCTGGGTTAATGGCAATAAAAGCGGGCAGCTGATTGAAAGCTGCGCCGGGCTGCTGGATAACGACGAACCGGAAGTGTGTATTCGCAAAGAAGCGATTGAAGAGACGGGCTATGAAGTGGGTGAAGTGCGCAAATTATTTGAACTGTATATGTCGCCAGGCGGTGTGACTGAGCTAATCCACTTTTTTATCGCCGAATACAGTGACAATCAGCGCGCTAACGCCGGTGGCGGTGTCGAAGATGAAGATATTGAAGTGCTCGAGCTGCCGTTCAGCCAGGCGCTGGAGATGATCAAAACCGGCGAGATACGTGACGGTAAGACGGTGTTATTGCTTAACTATTTGCAAACGTCACATTTAATGGACTGAAAAATAACAATAATATTTCGTTGTTTATTATTGGCTCAATCCGACAAATCCGATTGAGCCGCGCTACCTGCGCAACGAAGATACGACTTGTGCTGTTTGTTTGAACTTCTGGGGTCGTACCGTCCATGCGCTATCGCATTTTCCTTCTCTTTTTTTTCGCTTTGTTGCCGACGTCTTTGGTGTGGGCGGCACCAGCGCAACGGGCGTTTTCCGACTGGCAGGTCACCTGTAATAACCAAAATTTCTGCGTGGCGCGTAATACGGGCGATCATAATGGACTGGTGATGACCCTGAGCCGCAGCGCCGGGGCGCATACCGATGCCGTTTTACGTATTGAGCGCGGCGGATTGAAGTCGCCGGAGGCGTCAGAAGGGGAGATAGCGCCACGGCTGCTGTTAGATGGCGAGCCGTTGGCGTTAAGTGGTGACAAGTGGCGGATTTCACCATGGTTATTAGTAACCGATGATACGGCAACCATCACCGCGTTTTTGCAGATGATTCAGGAAGGGAAGGCAATCACCTTACGCGATGGCGATCAGACCATTTCTCTGAGTGGCTTAAAAGCAGCGTTGTTGTTTATTGATGCTCAGCAAAAGCGCGTTGGCAGTGAAACCGCGTGGATCAAGAAAGGGGACGAACCGCCGCTCAGCGTACCGCCCGCGCCTGCGCTGAAAGAGGTCGCGGTGGTTAACCCAACGCCGACGCCACTCTCACTCGAAGAACGCAACGATTTGCTGGATTATGGAAACTGGCGGATGAATGGTCTGCGCTGCTCGCTTGATCCATTGCGTCGTGAGGTGAATGTCACTGCGCTGACTGATGATAAAGCGCTGATGATGATTAGCTGTGAGGCAGGGGCCTATAACACCATTGATTTGGCATGGATTGTGTCGCGTAAAAAGCCACTAGCTTCGCGCCCGGTTCGGTTGCGTTTGCCGTTCAACAACGGTCAGGAGACGAATGAACTGGAACTGATGAACGCAACATTTGATGAGAAATCGCGTGAACTGGTGACCTTAGCGAAAGGGCGCGGATTAAGCGATTGTGGCATTCAGGCGCGCTGGCGCTTTGACGGTCAGCGTTTTCGCCTGGTGCGTTACGCCGCAGAACCCACCTGCGATAACTGGCATGGGCCAGACGCCTGGCCCACGTTGTGGATCACCCGTTAAACAAAATGGCGGGACATGTAGGCCGGATAAGACGCTGTAGGCCGGATAAGACGCGTCAGCGTCGCATCCGGCAATCAGCATCCGGCAATCACCATCAGGCACCTTTCACTCCCAGCACCTTATGCGCTTTTGCCACAATATTCTCGGCGGTAAAGCCAAAGAACGGGAACAGCTTATCCGCCGGAGCAGATTCCCCGTAACCCGTCATCCCGACAATTGCCCCTTTCAGACCAACATACTTGTACCAGTAATCGGCAATACCTGCTTCCACCGCCACGCGAGCCGCAACGTTAGAAGGCAACACCGACTCCCGATATTCCTCATCCTGGGCGTCGAAAATATCGGTCGAGGGCAGGGAAACTACGCGTACATTGCGACCTTCTCCTGCTAATTTCTCTGCCGCTTGCAGGGTAATTTCCATCTCTGAACCGGTGGCAATCAGAATAATATCTGGCTTACCGCCGCTGTCTTTCAGCACATAACCGCCACGAGCAATCTCTTTAACCTGATCCGGCGTACGTTCCACCTGGGCCAGATTCTGCCTTGAGAGGATCAGTGCCGTCGGTCCGTTGTGGCGCTCAACCGCCAGCTTCCAGCCCACCGCCGCTTCCACCTGATCGCACGGTCGCCAGGTGCTGAAATTTGGCGTTAAGCGCAGGCTGGCCAGTTGCTCAACAGCCTGGTGCGTCGGACCATCTTCGCCCAGGCCAATTGAGTCGTGGGTATAAACCATAATCTGCCGCGCTTTCATCAGTGCCGCCATCCGCGCGGCGTTACGGGCGTATTCAACAAACATCAGGAACGTCGCGGTATACGGCACAAAGCCGCCGTGGTGCGCGATGCCGTTGGCGATAGCGGTCATGCCAAATTCACGCACCCCGTAGTGAATGTAGTTGCCCGCTGGATCTTCCTTCAGCGAAACAGAACCTTTCCAGATGGTCAGGTTGCTGGGAGCCAGATCCGCCGAACCGCCGAGCAACTCAGGCAGCATCGGCCCGTAAGCGTTAAGCGTATTTTGCGAAGCCTTACGGGTAGCGATTTTCGCCGGATTTGCCTGTAACTCATTGATATATTTCTGAGTCGTTTTCTCCCAGTCCTTCGGTAAACCACCGCTCATCCGTCGGGTAAACTCTTCTGCCAGTTGCGGATGAGCCTTTTTATAGGCGGCAAACTTCTCATTCCAGCTCTGCTGCGCTTTTTCGCCTTTTTCACGGGCATCCCAGGCGTGATAAATCTCTTTAGGGATCTCAAATGGCGGATGGTGCCAGCCCAGTTTTTGCCGTGCCAGCGCCACTTCTTCTTCCCCCAGTGGTGCGCCGTGCGCCTCTTCCTTACCTGCTTTATTCGGCGAACCAAAGCCAATCACCGTACGGCAGATAATCAGCGACGGCTTATCTTTCACGCTTTGCGCTTCAAGGATCGCTTCCTTCACCGCCTGCGGATCGTGACCGTCGATTTCATGGATCACATGCCAGTGATAGGCTTCAAAACGTTTTGCCGTATCGTCGGTAAACCAGCCTTCTGTTTCACCGTCGATGGAAATACCGTTGTGATCGTAAAAACCAATCAGCTTGCCCAGTCCCAGCGTGCCTGCCAGCGAACAGACTTCGTGGGAAATACCTTCCATCAGGCAGCCGTCGCCCATAAACACATAGGTGAAGTGATCGACGATCTCATGGTCTGGCTGGTTAAACTGCGCCGCCAGTGTACGTTCCGCTATCGCCAGCCCGACGGCGTTCGCCAAACCTTGTCCAAGCGGGCCGGTGGTGGTTTCAACGCCTGGCGTATAGCCAATCTCCGGGTGGCCTGGGGTTTTCGAATGCAACTGACGGAAGTTCTTCAGTTCTTCCAGCGGCAGGTCGTAACCGGTCAGATGTAGCAAACTGTAGAGCAGCATCGACGCGTGACCGTTGGAAAGAATAAAGCGGTCGCGATCATACCAGGTTGGGTCGGTAGGATTATGTTTAAGAAAATCGTTCCACAGCACTTCGGCAATATCAGCCATGCCCATCGGCGCGCCGGGATGACCAGAATTGGCTTTTTGTACCGCATCCATACTGAGTGCGCGAATCGCATTGGCAAGGTCTTTTCGGGACATATAACACTCCGTGGCTGGTTTATAGTTTGGCGGCAAGAAGATCTTCCAGTTTGCGTTGATCAACGGCGAACAGACGAATGCCTTCAGACAGTTTTTCTACCGCCATCGCATCCTGATTGTGCTCCCAACGGAACTCCGCTTCGCTCATGGGAGCTGGGCGTGGGAACGTCTGAGAAGGTGGGATTAATTTACGTACCACTGGCGAAACTTTTTCCTGCAGCTCCTTCAGCAAATTCGGTGCGATAGTCAGTCGATCGCAGCCGGTTAAGGCGAGGATTTGTTCGGTGCGACGGAAGCTCGCGCCCATCACAATGGTTTCATAGTGGTGTTGCTTATAGTAGTCGTAGATATTGCGCACCGATTTAACGCCCGGATCTTCTTCCACCACATACGGGTCCATCGGCTTGCGTGCCTGATACCAGTCATAAATACGCCCGACAAACGGCGAAATCAGAAAAACGCCCGCTTCTGCACAGGCCCGCGCCTGGGCAAAAGAAAACAGCAGCGTCAGGTTGCAGTTAATACCTTCTTTTTCCAGCTCTTCGGCCGCGCGAATTCCTTCCCAGGTCGAAGCCAGTTTGATCAAAATGCGTGATTTCTCAACGCCTTGTTGCTGATACAAGTCCACCAGATGGCGCGCCTTCTCAATACTCTTTTCTTTATCAAAAGAGAGGCGTGCATCAACTTCTGTTGACACGCGACCGGGTACGATTTTGAGAATTTCAGCACCGAAATTGACTGCCAGTTTGTCACACGCTGCGACCACCTGTTGTTCCTGGGTCTTGCCATTTTTTTTACCCCAGGCGATAGCATCGTCTATTAAATGCTCATATTGTGATAATCCGGCAGCTTTGAGTAACAGCGAAGGATTGGTGGTGGCATCCTGGGGATGATAATGGCGAATGGACTCAATATCGCCGCTGTCTGCCACGACAGTGGTGAACTGTTTGATGCCGTCTAACTCGTTCATAGGAAATACTCCTTGAAAAGTAAAGTGTTAGATGAGTGCGTTAATTCACACTTCTGAGAAATTTCGCTAAACGCATCAAAAAAGCATAGCAGACAGGCATGGTATTGCTGGATTAAGCAGGTAACATCAGTGTTATAGGATTATTACCAAAACATTATATTAATGGTGAGAGTTTGGACTTGCTCAAAGTCTGTAGACTCCGGCAGGGTAATAATGTGCGCCACGTTGTGGGCAGGGGCTGTTGCCCACACACTTTATTTGTGAACGTTACGTGAAAGGAACAACCAAATGGATGACCAGTTAAAACAAAGTGCACTTGATTTCCATGAATTTCCAGTTCCAGGGAAAATCCAGGTTTCTCCAACCAAGCCTCTGGCAACGCAGCGCGATCTGGCGCTGGCCTACTCACCAGGCGTTGCCGCACCTTGTCTTGAAATCGAAAAAGACCCGTTAAAAGCCTACAAATATACCGCGCGCGGTAACCTGGTGGCGGTGATCTCTAACGGTACGGCGGTGCTGGGGTTAGGCAACATTGGCGCGCTGGCTGGCAAACCGGTGATGGAAGGCAAGGGCGTTCTGTTTAAGAAATTCGCCGGGATTGATGTATTTGACATTGAAGTTGATGAACTCGACCCGGACAAATTTATTGAAGTTGTCGCCGCGCTCGAACCGACCTTCGGCGGAATCAACCTCGAAGACATTAAAGCGCCAGAATGTTTCTATATTGAACAGAAACTGCGCGAGCGGATGAATATTCCGGTATTCCACGACGATCAGCACGGCACGGCAATCATCAGCACTGCCGCCATCCTCAACGGCTTGCGCGTGGTGGAGAAAAACATCTCCGACGTGCGGATGGTGGTTTCCGGCGCGGGTGCCGCAGCAATCGCCTGTATGAACCTGCTGGTAGCGCTGGGTCTGCAAAAACATAACATCGTGGTTTGCGATTCAAAAGGCGTTATCTATCAGGGCCGTGAGCCAAACATGGCGGAAACCAAAGCCGCATATGCGGTGGTGGATGACGGCAAACGTACCCTCGATGATGTGATTGAAGGCGCGGATATTTTCCTGGGCTGTTCCGGCCCGAAAGTGCTGACCCAGGAAATGGTGAAGAAAATGGCTCGTGCGCCAATGATCCTGGCGCTGGCGAACCCGGAACCGGAAATTCTGCCGCCGCTGGCGAAAGAAGTGCGTCCGGATGCCATCATTTGCACCGGTCGTTCTGACTATCCGAACCAGGTGAACAACGTCCTGTGCTTCCCGTTCATCTTCCGTGGCGCGCTGGACGTTGGCGCAACCGCCATCAACGAAGAGATGAAACTGGCGGCGGTACGTGCGATTGCAGAACTCGCCCATGCGGAACAGAGCGAAGTGGTGGCTTCAGCGTATGGCGATCAGGATCTGAGCTTTGGTCCGGAATACATCATTCCAAAACCGTTTGATCCGCGCTTGATCGTTAAGATCGCTCCTGCGGTCGCCAAAGCCGCGATGGAGTCGGGCGTGGCGACTCGTCCGATTGCTGATTTCGACGTCTACATCGACAAGCTGACTGAGTTCGTTTACAAAACCAACCTGTTTATGAAGCCGATTTTCTCCCAGGCTCGCAAAGCGCCGAAGCGCGTTGTTCTGCCGGAAGGGGAAGAGGCGCGCGTTCTGCATGCCACTCAGGAACTGGTAACGCTGGGACTGGCGAAACCGATCCTTATCGGTCGTCCGAACGTGATCGAAATGCGCATTCAGAAACTGGGCTTGCAGATCAAAGCGGGCGTTGATTTTGAGATCGTCAATAACGAATCCGATCCGCGCTTTAAAGAGTACTGGACCGAATACTTCCAGATCATGAAGCGTCGCGGCGTCACTCAGGAACAGGCGCAGCGGGCGCTGATCAGTAACCCGACAGTGATCGGCGCGATCATGGTTCAGCGTGGGGAAGCCGATGCAATGATTTGCGGTACGGTGGGTGATTATCATGAACATTTTAGCGTGGTGAAAAATGTCTTTGGTTATCGCGATGGCGTTCACACCGCAGGTGCCATGAACGCGCTGCTGCTGCCGAGTGGTAACACCTTTATTGCCGATACATATGTTAATGATGAACCGGATGCAGAAGAGCTGGCGGAGATCACCTTGATGGCGGCAGAAACTGTCCGTCGTTTTGGTATTGAGCCGCGCGTTGCTTTGTTGTCGCACTCCAACTTTGGTTCTTCTGACTGCCCGTCGTCGAGCAAAATGCGTCAGGCGCTGGAACTGGTCAGGGAACGTGCACCAGAACTGATGATTGATGGTGAAATGCACGGCGATGCAGCGCTGGTGGAAGCGATTCGCAACGACCGTATGCCGGACAGCTCTTTGAAAGGTTCCGCCAATATTCTGGTGATGCCGAACATGGAAGCTGCCCGCATTAGTTACAACTTACTGCGTGTTTCCAGCTCGGAAGGTGTGACTGTCGGCCCGGTGCTGATGGGTGTGGCGAAACCGGTTCACGTGTTAACGCCGATCGCATCGGTGCGTCGTATCGTCAACATGGTGGCGCTGGCCGTGGTAGAAGCGCAAACCCAACCGCTGTAATTTTTTTTAACTCTCACGCTTACCCTGAATATTCAGGGTAAGCAGTTTAGCTGCAATATATTAGTAAAGCTTATTACTGAGTTTGCGAATAATAAAAAAAAGCAGTCTATATAATATCTCGATATTATTTTATTTATATTCATGCGTTGCATATGAAAGTTTATGCACCACAGCGAATATCTCTCCATTCTTAGTGATCTACCTCACCTTTTAAACGCGCTTGCCGAATTTTGTTATTTACTCTGACGAAAAATTGTCACGATACACGAAAGTTTTTCACAGGCGGCGACTCATGGATAAAGAACGCATCATTCAGGAATTTGTGCCCGGCAAACAGGTCACACTGGCGCATCTCATCGCGCATCCCGGTGAGGAACTGGCGAAGAAAATCGGCGTTCCGGATGCGGGCGCAATTGGCATTATGACGCTAACTCCCGGCGAAACGGCGATGATCGCCGGTGATTTAGCGCTGAAAGCCGCTGATGTGCATATCGGTTTTCTCGACCGATTCAGCGGTGCATTGGTGATTTATGGCTCGGTGGGCGCAGTAGAAGAAGCGTTATCACAAACCGTCAGCGGTTTAGGTCGCTTATTAAATTATACGCTTTGTGAAATGACCAAAAGTTAATACGAGGCATTCATGAAACGAATTGCGTTTGTGGGTAGCGTCGGGGCAGGAAAAACAACGTTATTTAATGCGTTGCAGGGGAATTATACCCTCGCCAGAAAAACACAGGCCGTGGAATTTAATGATAAGGGCGATATTGATACGCCGGGTGAATATTTTAACCATCCCCGCTGGTATCACGCCTTAATTACCACGCTACAGGATGTAGACATGCTGATCTATGTCCATGGCGCAAATGACCCGGAAAGTCGGTTGCCTGCCGGGTTGCTGGATATTGGCGTCAGCAAACGGCAAATCGCCGTCATCAGTAAAACGGACATGCCAGATGCTGACGTCGCCGCAACGCGAAAGTTATTGCTTGAGACGGGTTTCGAAGAGCCGATTTTCGAGCTAAACAGCCACGACCCGCAAAGCGTGCAGCAACTGGTGGATTATCTGGCATCTCTCACCAAACAGGAGGAAGCAGGTGAAAAAACTCATCACAGCGAATGATATTCGTGAAGCACACGCGCGCGGCGAACAGGCAATGTCCGTGGTTCTGCGCGCCAGCATTATTACCCCGGAAGCCCGTGAAGTGGCGGATCTACTGGGTTTTACCATCACCGAATGTGATGAATCGATCCCGGTAACGGCGTCCGTGCCCGCCAGCGTGCCAGCCGACAAAACCGAAAGCCAGCGCATCCGCGAAACCATCATTGCCCAGCTGCCGGAAGGCCAGTTTACCGAAAGCCTGGTCGCACAGCTGATGGAAAAAGTGATGAAGGAAAAACAGTCGCTGGAGCAGGGCGCAATGCAGCCGAGCTTCAAATCGGTGACCGGCAAAGGCGGCATCAAAGTGATTGATGGCAGTAGCGTCAAGTTTGGTCGTTTCGACGGCGCAGAGCCGCATTGCGTGGGCTTGACTGATCTTGTGACCGGAGACGACGGCAGCAGCATGGCCGCCGGTTTTATGCAGTGGGAGAACGCATTCTTCCCGTGGACCCTGAACTACGACGAAATCGACATGGTGCTGGAAGGGGAGCTGCATGTTCGCCACGAAGGCCAAACCATGATCGCCAAAGCAGGCGACGTGATGTTTATCCCGAAAGGCTCCAGCATCGAATTTGGTACGACATCCAGCGTGAAATTCCTGTATGTCGCCTGGCCGGCTAACTGGCAATCCCTATGAAAGATTTCATCACCGAAGCATGGCTAAGAGCGAACCATACGCTCAGCGAAGGCGCAGAGATCCATCTCCCTGCGGACAGTCGCCTGACGCCCTCTGCCCGGGAGTTGCTGGAAAGCCGCCATCTGCGCATCAAGTTTATTGACGAGCAGGGCCGCCTGTTTGTTGACGATGAACAGCAGCAGCCGCAGCCCGTTCATGGGCTGACCAGTAGCGATGAACATCCGCAGGCGTGCTGCGAACTGTGTCGCCAGCCGGTGGCAAAAAAGCCGGATACGCTGACTCACCTGTCGGCGGAAAAAATGGTCGCCAAAAGCGATCCGCGTCTGGGTTTTCGCGCGGTTCTCGACAGCACCATTGCGCTGGCAGTGTGGCTGCAAATTGAACTGGCGGAACCGTGGCAGCCGTGGCTGGCGGATATCCGTTCGCGTCTTGGCAACATTATGCGCGCCGATGCGCTGGGGGAACCGCTGGGCTGCCAGGCGATTGTCGGGCTTTCTGACGAAGATCTGCATCGGCTTTCTCATCAGCCGCTGCGCTATCTCGACCACGATCATCTGGTGCCGGAAGCCAGCCACGGGCGCGATGCTGCGTTGCTCAATCTGCTACGCACCAAAGTGCGGGAAACCGAAACCGTAGCGGCGCAGGTCTTTATCACCCGCAGCTTTGAAGTATTACGCCCGGACATTTTGCAGGCGCTGAACCGCCTTTCGAGCACGGTCTACGTGATGATGATCCTGAGCGTAACGAAGCAGCCGCTAACGGTGAAGCAGATCCAACAACGACTGGGGGAAACGCAATGATTATTGAACGTTGTCGTGAACTGGCGTTGCGAGCGCCCGCCAGAGTGGTTTTTCCGGATGCGTTAGACCAACGTGTGCTGAAAGCCGCGCAATATTTACATCAACAAGGTCTGGCAACGCCCATTCTGGTCGCCAATCCGTTTGAACTTCGTCAGTTTGCGCTCAGTCACGGCGTGGCGATGGACGGGCTACAGGTGATTGATCCGCATGGCAACCTCGCAATGCGGGAAGAATTTGCTCATCGCTGGCTGGCCCGCGCGGGCGAAAAAACGCCGCCGGATGCGCTGGAAAAACTTACCGACCCTCTGATGTTCGCCGCAGCAATGGTCAGCGCCGGTAAAGCGGATGTCTGTATCGCGGGCAACCTCTCTTCCACGGCAAATGTGCTGCGTGCCGGATTACGCATTATCGGCTTGCAGCCAGGCTGTAAAACGCTCTCTTCCATTTTCCTGATGTTGCCACAGTACAGCGGCCCGGCGTTGGGCTTTGCCGATTGCAGCGTGGTGCCACAGCCGACGGCGGCGCAGCTGGCGGATATCGCGCTTGCCAGTGCCGAAACCTGGCGCGCCATCACCGGAGAAGAGCCGCGCGTGGCGATGCTGTCGTTTTCCAGCAATGGTAGCGCCCGTCACCCCTGTGTTGCTAACGTCCAGCAGGCGACAGAAATCGTCCGTGAGCGCGCACCAAAGCTGGTGGTGGATGGCGAGTTACAGTTTGACGCCGCCTTCGTGCCGGAAGTGGCGGCGCAAAAAGCGCCTGCCAGCCCGCTACAGGGCAAGGCCAATGTGATGGTTTTTCCGTCGCTGGAAGCCGGAAATATTGGTTACAAAATCGCACAACGACTCGGAGGATATCGTGCCGTCGGGCCACTGATACAAGGACTTGCCGCGCCGATGCACGATCTCTCTCGTGGTTGTAGCGTGCAGGAAATTATCGAGCTGGCGCTGGTGGCAGCTGTGCCGCGTCAGACAGAAGTGAACCGCGAAAGCAGTTTACAAACACTGGTTGAATGAACGGTCCCGTTCTGGACCCTGATAAAGAGGAAAGCACAATGGAAGCATTAGGAATGATCGAAACCCGGGGCCTGGTTGCACTGATTGAGGCTTCTGACGCGATGGTGAAAGCTGCGCGCGTCAAGCTGGTTGGTGTTAAGCAGATTGGCGGCGGCCTGTGTACTGCCATGGTTCGTGGTGATGTTGCAGCCTGTAAAGCCGCGACCGATGCAGGTGCCGCAGCGGCACAGCGTATCGGCGAGCTGGTATCTGTACACGTTATCCCGCGTCCGCACGGCGACCTGGAAGAAGTCTTCCCGATCGGCCTGAAAGGCGATAGCAGCAACCTGTAATCACCCTGTGTGACGTCGATTCGGGCGTCACGCTCTCTCCTTTTTCATTTTACCTTCTGCGGAGGGTAGGGGGAGCTTTTACCTGAAATACGCCACGGAGGCGGGTATGAAACTGGCAGTCGTCACTGGACAAATTGTTTGTACCGTACGCCATCACGGACTGGCGCATGACAAATTGCTGATGGTGGAAATGATTGATCCACAAGGTAATCCTGACGGGCAATGCGCCGTCGCCATCGACAATATTGGCGCGGGAACCGGGGAGTGGGTGTTACTGGTGAGTGGCAGTTCCGCCCGCCAGGCGCATAAAAGCGAAACGTCACCGGTCGATCTGTGCGTGATTGGCATTGTCGATGAGGTGGTGTCTGGCGGTCAGGTAATTTTCCACAAATAAGGCAGAACATCATGAATCAACAGGATATTGAACAGGTGGTGAAAGCGGTACTGCTGAAAATGCAAAGCAGTGACACGCCGCCCGCCGCCGTTCATGAGATGGGCGTTTTCGCGTCCCTGGATGACGCCGTTGCGGCAGCCAAAGTCGCCCAGCAAGGGTTAAAAAGCGTGGCAATGCGCCAGTTAGCCATTGCTGCCATTCGTGAGGCAGGCGAAAAACACGCCAGAGATTTAGCGGAACTTGCCGTCAGTGAAACCGGCATGGGCCGCGTTGAAGATAAATTTGCCAAAAACGTCGCTCAGGCGCGCGGCACGCCAGGCGTTGAGTGTCTCTCTCCGCAGGTGCTGACCGGCGACAACGGCCTGACTTTAATTGAAAACGCGCCCTGGGGCGTGGTGGCTTCGGTAACTCCGTCCACTAACCCGGCGGCAACCGTAATTAATAACGCCATCAGCCTGATTGCCGCGGGCAACAGCGTCATTTTTGCCCCGCATCCGGCGGCGAAAAAAGTCTCCCAGCGGGCGATCACGCTGCTCAGCCAGGCGATTGTTGCCGCAGGCGGGCCGGAAAACTTACTGGTTACTGTGGCAAATCCGGATATCGAAACCGCGCAGCGTTTGTTCAAGTTTCCGGGCATCGGCCTTCTGGTGGTGACCGGCGGCGAAGCGGTAGTAGAAGCGGCGCGTAAACACACCAATAAACGTCTGATTGCCGCAGGCGCTGGCAACCCGCCGGTAGTGGTGGATGAAACCGCCGACCTCGCCCGTGCCGCTCAGTCCATCGTCAAAGGCGCTTCTTTCGATAACAACATCATTTGTGCCGACGAAAAGGTACTGATTGTTGTTGATAGCGTAGCCGATGAACTGATGCGTCTGATGGAAGGCCAGCACGCGGTGAAACTGACCGCAGAACAGGCGCAGCAGCTGCAACCGGTGTTGCTGAAAAATATCGACGAGCGCGGAAAAGGCACCGTCAGCCGTGACTGGGTTGGTCGCGATGCGGCGAAAATCGCGGCGGCAATCGGCCTGAACGTGCCGCAAGAAACGCGTTTGCTGTTTGTGGAAACCACTGCAGAACATCCGTTTGCCGTGACCGAACTGATGATGCCGGTGCTGCCCGTCGTGCGCGTCGCCAACGTGGCGGATGCCATTGCGCTGGCGGTGAAACTGGAAGGCGGTTGCCACCACACGGCGGCAATGCACTCGCGCAACATCGAAAACATGAACCAGATGGCGAATGCTATTGATACCAGCATTTTCGTTAAGAACGGACCGTGCATTGCCGGGCTGGGGCTGGGCGGGGAAGGCTGGACCACCATGACCATCACCACGCCAACCGGTGAAGGGGTAACCAGCGCGCGTACGTTTGTCCGTCTGCGTCGCTGTGTATTAGTCGATGCGTTTCGCATTGTTTAAGGAGTAACAGATGGCGCACGACGAACAATGGCTCACCCCACGTCTGCAAACGGCGGCAACGCTGTGTAACCAGACGCCCGCCGCGACGGAATCTCCGCTGTGGCTGGGGGTGGATCTGGGCACCTGCGATGTGGTGTCGATGGTTGTTGACCGCGACGGTCAGCCGGTGGCGGTATGCCTCGACTGGGCCGATGTGGTCCGCGACGGCATCGTCTGGGATTTCTTCGGTGCGGTCACCATTGTTCGTCGCCATCTCGACACTCTTGAGCAGCAATTCGGTCTTCGTTTTAGCCATGCGGCGACTTCATTTCCTCCAGGTACGGACCCGCGTATTTCCATCAACGTGCTGGAATCTGCCGGGCTGGAAGTGAGCCATGTGCTGGATGAGCCAACCGCAGTTGCGGATCTGCTGCAACTGGACAACGCCGGTGTAGTGGATATCGGCGGCGGCACTACCGGCATTGCCATCGTGAAAAAGGGCAAGGTGACGTACTCGGCGGATGAAGCCACCGGCGGACATCACATCTCTCTGACTCTCGCCGGAAATCGCCGTATTTCGCTGGAAGAGGCGGAGCAGTACAAGCGCGGTCACGGTGAAGAGATTTGGCCTGCGGTGAAACCGGTGTACGAAAAAATGGCGGACATTGTCGCCCGGCATATTGAAGGGCAGGGCATTACTGATTTATGGCTGGCGGGCGGCTCTTGTTTGCAACCGGGCGTGGCGGAACTGTTTCGCAAACAATTCCCGGCGTTACAGGTGCATTTACCGCAGCACAGTTTGTTTATGACCCCGCTGGCGATCGCCAGTAGTGGGCGAGAGAAAGCGGAGGGGCTATATGCAAAATGAATTGCAGACCGCGCTCTTTCAGGCGTTCGATACCCTGAATCTGCAACGGGTAAAAACATTTAGCGTTCCACCGGTGACGCTTTGCGGTCCGGGCGCGGTGAGCAGTTGCGGGCAGCAAGCGCAAACGCGTGGGCTGAAACATCTGTTCGTGATGGCAGACAGCTTTTTGCATCAGGCGGGGATGACCGCCGGGCTGACGCGCAGCCTGGCTGTTAAAGGCATCGCCATGACGCTCTGGCCATGTCCGGTGGGCGAACCGTGCATTACCGACGTGTGTGCAGCCGTGGCGCAGTTGCGTGAGTCAGGCTGTGATGGGGTGATCGCATTTGGCGGCGGCTCGGTGCTGGATGCGGCGAAAGCCGTGGCGTTGCTGGTGACGAACCCCGATAGCACGCTGGCAGAGATGTCAGAAACCAGCGTTCTGCAACCGCGCTTGCCGCTGATTGCCATTCCAACGACCGCCGGAACCGGCTCTGAAACCACCAATGTAACGGTGATTATCGACGCGGTGAGCGGGCGCAAGCAGGTGTTAGCCCATGCCTCGCTGATGCCGGATGTGGCGATCCTCGACGCCGCATTGACCGAAGGTGTGCCGTCGCATGTCACGGCGATGACCGGCATTGATGCGTTAACCCATGCCATTGAAGCATACAGCGCCCTGAACGCTACACCGTTTACCGACAGCCTGGCGATTGGTGCCATTGCGATGATTGGCAAATCGCTGCCGAAAGCGGTGGGCTACGGTCACGACCTTGCCGCGCGCGAGAGCATGTTACTGGCTTCATGTATGGCGGGAATGGCGTTTTCCAGTGCGGGTCTTGGGTTGTGCCACGCGATGGCGCATCAGCCGGGCGCGGCGCTGCATATTCCGCACGGTCTCGCGAACGCCATGTTGCTGCCAACGGTGATGGAATTTAACCGGATGGTTTGTCGTGAACGCTTTAGTCAGATTGGTCGGGCACTGCGAACTAAAAAATCCGACGATCGTGACGCTATTAACGCGGTAAGTGAGCTGATTGCGGAAGTTGGGATTGGTAAACGACTGGGCGATGTTGGTGCGACATCTGCGCATTACGGCGCATGGGCGCAGGCCGCGCTGGAAGATATTTGTCTGCGCAGTAACCCGCGTACCGCCAGCCTGGAGCAGATTGTCGGCCTGTACGCAGCGGCGCAATAAATGCCGGATGCGACGCTTGCCGCATCTTATCCAGCCTACGGGATTGCACATGTAGGGCGGATAAGGCGTTCACGCCGCATCCGCCAGTGGCGCGGTGCAATTGCCGGATGCGACGCTTGCCGCGTCTTATCCAGCCTACGGGATTGCACATGTAGGGCGGATAAGGCGTTTACGCCGCATCCGCCAATAAATAACAACTAACAGGGAGTAAAGGCGATGGGAATTAACGAAATCATCATGTACATCATGATGTTCTTTATGATGATAGCTGCCGTAGACAGGATCCTGTCGCAGTTCGGCGGTTCTGCTCGTTTCCTCGGTAAGTTCGGTAAAAGTATCGAAGGATCAGGCGGTCAGTTCGAAGAAGGCTTTATGGCAATGGGCGCACTGGGCCTGGCGATGGTCGGTATGACCGCGCTGGCACCGGTACTGGCTCACGTTCTCGGGCCGGTAATTATTCCGGTTTACGAAATGCTCGGCGCTAACCCATCGATGTTCGCCGGAACACTGCTGGCGTGCGATATGGGCGGCTTCTTCCTCGCCAAAGAGCTGGCGGGCGGCGACGTAGCCGCGTGGCTATACTCTGGGTTAATTCTCGGGTCGATGATGGGGCCAACGATTGTGTTTTCCATTCCGGTGGCGCTCGGCATTATCGAACCTTCTGACCGTCGTTATCTGGCGCTCGGCGTGCTGGCGGGCATTGTGACCATTCCGATTGGTTGTATCGCTGGTGGTCTGGTTGCTATGTACTCCGGTGTGCAGATCAACGGCCAGCCGGTGGAATTCACTTTCGCCCTGATCCTGATGAACATGATCCCGGTGATCATTGTTGCGATTCTGGTGGCGCTGGGGCTGAAATTCATCCCGGAAAAAATGATCAACGGCTTCCAGATCTTCGCCAAATTCCTCGTTGCATTGATCACCCTCGGTCTTGCCGCTGCGGTAGTGAAATTCCTGCTTGGCTGGGAACTGATCCCCGGTCTGGATCCTATCTTTATGGCCCCTGGCGATAAACCCGGTGAGGTGATGCGCGCCATTGAAGTTATCGGTTCTATCTCCTGCGTTCTGTTAGGGGCGTATCCGATGGTGCTGCTGCTGACTCGCTGGTTTGAAAAACCGCTGATGAGCGTCGGTAAAGTACTGAATATGAACAACATCGCGGCAGCCGGCATGGTGGCAACGCTTGCCAACAACATCCCGATGTTCGGCATGATGAAGCAGATGGATACCCGCGGCAAAGTCATCAACTGCGCCTTCGCCGTTTCCGCTGCTTTCGCCCTGGGCGACCACTTAGGCTTCGCCGCTGCCAACATGAACGCCATGATCTTCCCGATGATTGTCGGCAAGTTGATCGGCGGCGTAACGGCGATTGGCGTGGCGATGATGCTGGTGCCAAAAGAAGACGCGACCGCGACTAAAACCGAAGCGGAGGCACAATCGTGAACACTCGCCAGCTATTGAGCGTCGGTATCGATATCGGCACCACCACCACCCAGGTGATTTTCTCCCACCTGGAGCTGGTTAACCGTGCGGCGGTGTCGCAGGTGCCGCGCTACGAATTCATCAAACGCGAAATTAGCTGGCAAAGCCCGGTGTTCTTTACCCCTGTCGATAAACAGGGTGGTTTAAAAGAAGCGGAACTGAAATCGCTGATTTTAGAGCAATATCAGGCTGCGGGCATTGCGCCGGAAAGCGTTGATTCTGGTGCCATCATCATCACCGGTGAAAGCGCGAAAACCCGCAATGCTCGCCCGGCGGTGATGGCGCTCTCTCAGTCGCTGGGCGATTTTGTCGTCGCCAGCGCCGGGCCGCACCTCGAATCCGTGATCGCCGGTCACGGAGCCGGGGCGCAAACCCTTTCTGAACAACGGCTGTGTCGGGTACTGAATATCGACATCGGCGGTGGCACCGCGAACTACGCCCTGTTCGATGCCGGAAAAATCAGCGGCACTGCCTGTCTCAACGTCGGTGGTCGCCTGCTGGAAACCGACAGCCAGGGGCGCGTGGTTTACGCTCATAAACCGGGGCAGATGATTGTGGATGAGTGCTTCGGTGCAGGCACTGACGCCCGTTCGCTGACCGGCGCGCAGCTGGTGCAGGTTACCCGGCGGATGGCGGCGCTGATTGTCGAAGTGATTGACGGAACGCTTTCGCCGCTCGCGCAGGCATTGATGCAAACCGGTTTGCTGCCCGCAGGTGTTACGCCCGAAATCATTACGCTTTCTGGAGGCGTGGGCGAATGTTATCGCCACCAGCCCGCCGACCCGTTCTGTTTTGCCGATATTGGCCCACTTCTGGCAACGGCGCTGCATGACCATCCGCGCCTGCGTGAGATGAATGTGCAGTTTCCGGCGCAAACCGTACGCGCCACGGTGATTGGCGCGGGTGCACATACCCTTTCGCTCTCTGGCAGCACAATCTGGCTGGAGGGCGTACAACTGCCGCTGCGCAATTTGCCGGTGGCGATCCCGATTGATGAAACGGATCTGGTGAGTGCCTGGCAACAGGCGCTGCTTCAGCTGGATCTTGATCCCAAAACTGACGCGTACGTGCTGGCGCTTCCCGCCTCGCTGCCTGTGCGTTACGCCGCGGTACTGACGGTCATCAACGCGCTGGTCGATTTCGTCGCGCGTTTTCCGAATCCGCATCCCCTGCTGGTGGTGGCCGAGCAGGACTTTGGTAAAGCTCTGGGCATGTTGTTGCGCCCACAGCTACAACAACTCCCGTTGGCAGTCATTGACGAAGTGATTGTCCGCGCGGGGGACTATATCGACATTGGTACGCCTCTTTTTGGCGGATCGGTTGTGCCGGTGACGGTGAAATCACTCGCATTTCCTTCCTGAGGGAACGACTTATGAAACTAAAGACCACATTGTTCGGCAATGTATATCAGTTTAAGGATGTAAAAGAGGTGCTGGCTAAAGCCAACGAACTGCGTTCGGGGGATGTGCTGGCGGGCGTTGCAGCGGCAAGCTCACAGGAGCGCGTGGCGGCAAAGCAGGTGTTGTCGGAAATGACCGTAGCGGACATCCGCAATAATCCGGTGATTGCCTATGAAGATGACTGCGTGACGCGGCTGATTCAGGACGACGTTAACGAAACGGCCTACAACCAGATTAAAAACTGGAGCATCAGCGAACTGCGTGAGTATGTGCTGAGCGATGAAACCAGCGTGGACGACATTGCCTTTACCCGCAAAGGGCTGACCTCGGAAGTGGTCGCGGCGGTAGCGAAGATTTGCTCCAACGCGGACCTGATCTACGGCGCGAAGAAAATGCCGGTAATCAAAAAGGCCAATACCACCATCGGTATTCCGGGCACCTTTAGCGCCCGTTTGCAGCCGAACGATACCCGTGACGACGTGCAAAGTATCGCTGCGCAAATCTATGAAGGGCTTTCCTTTGGGGTGGGCGATGCGGTGATCGGCGTTAACCCGGTAACTGACGACGTGGAAAACTTAAGCCGCGTGCTGGATACCATTTATGGCGTGATCGACAAATTCAACATCCCAACTCAGGGCTGCGTACTGGCGCACGTCACCACCCAGATCGAAGCGATTCGTCGCGGCGCGCCTGGCGGACTGATTTTCCAGAGTATCTGTGGCAGCGAAAAAGGGCTGAAAGAGTTTGGCGTGGAACTGGCGATGCTCGACGAAGCGCGCGCAGTGGGCGCAGAGTTCAATCGTATCGCCGGGGAAAACTGCCTCTACTTCGAAACCGGACAAGGCTCTGCGCTATCCGCTGGCGCTAACTTCGGCGCTGACCAGGTGACGATGGAAGCACGTAACTATGGGCTGGCGCGTCATTACGATCCGTTTATCGTCAACACCGTGGTCGGCTTTATTGGGCCGGAGTATCTCTACAACGACCGCCAGATTATCCGTGCTGGCTTAGAAGATCACTTTATGGGCAAGCTGAGCGGCATCTCTATGGGCTGTGACTGCTGCTACACCAACCACGCTGACGCTGACCAGAACCTCAACGAAAACCTGATGATCCTGCTCGCCACCGCAGGCTGCAACTACATCATGGGGATGCCGCTGGGTGATGACATCATGCTCAACTACCAGACCACCGCATTCCACGATACCGCCACTGTGCGTCAGTTACTCAACCTGCGTCCGTCACCGGAGTTTGAACGCTGGCTGGAAAGCATGGGCATTATGGCAAACGGTCGCCTGACCAAACGGGCGGGCGATCCGTCACTGTTCTTCTGATGACGCGGAGATAACACATCATGGATCAAAAACAGATTGAAGAAATTGTACGCAGCGTGATGGCGTCAATGGGACAAACGGCCCCCGCGCCGTCAGAAGCAAAGTGCGCCACCACCAACTGTGCGGCACCGGTGACCTCGGAAAGCTGTGCGCTGGATTTAGGTTCCGCTGAAGCAAAAGCGTGGATTGGTGTTGAAAACCCGCATCGCGCAGACGTATTAACAGAACTGCGCCGCAGCACCGTGGCCCGCGTTTGTACCGGTCGTGCCGGTCCGCGTCCACGTACCCAGGCGCTGCTGCGTTTCCTGGCCGATCACTCTCGTTCGAAAGATACCGTACTGAAAGAAGTGCCGGAAGAGTGGGTGAAAGCGCAGGGCTTGCTGGAAGTACGCTCTGAAATTAGCGACAAAAATCTCTACCTGACTCGCCCGGATATGGGCCGCCGCCTGTGTGCAGAAGCTGTTGAAGCGCTGAAAGCACAGTGTGTTGCTAATCCGGACGTACAGGTCGTTATTTCTGATGGCCTGTCAACTGATGCCATCACCGTCAACTACGAAGAGATCCTGCCGCCGCTGATGGCGGGCCTGAAACAGGCCGGGCTGAAAGTCGGCACGCCATTCTTTGTTCGTTATGGTCGCGTGAAGATTGAAGATCAGATCGGTGAGATCCTCGGCGCGAAAGTGGTGATCCTGCTGGTGGGGGAACGTCCGGGGTTAGGGCAGTCAGAAAGCCTCTCCTGCTACGCCGTTTACTCGCCGCGTATGGCGACCACCGTTGAGGCCGATCGCACCTGTATCTCTAACATTCACCAGGGCGGCACGCCGCCGGTTGAAGCCGCAGCCGTCATTGTGGATTTGGCGAAACGTATGCTGGAGCAGAAAGCATCCGGCATCAACATGACCCGATAAGGAGGCATCATGCCAGCTTTAGATTTGATTCGACCGTCGGTAACCGCCATGCGGGTGATTGCCTCCGTTAACGCTGAATTTGCGCGTGAACTAAAATTGCCGCCGCATATTCGTAGCCTCGGGCTGATTTCTGCCGATTCTGACGACGTCACCTACATTGCGGCTGACGAAGCGACCAAACAAGCGATGGTCGAAGTGGTATATGGTCGCTCGCTGTATGCGGGAGCGGCACACGGCCCGTCACCGACTGCCGGTGAAGTGCTGATTATGCTTGGTGGGCCAAACCCGGCGGAAGTGCGTGCCGGTCTGGATGCGATGGTTGCACATATTGAAAATGGCGCAGCTTTCCAGTGGGCCAATGACGCAGAAAACACCGCCTTCCTGGCACATGTAGTTTCGCGTACCGGTTCTTATCTCTCATCAACCGCCGGGATCACGCTTGGCGATCCGATGGCGTATCTGGTGGCACCGCCGCTGGAAGCGACCTACGGCATTGATGCAGCGTTGAAATCTGCCGACGTACAGCTGGTGACCTATGTCCCGCCACCGTCTGAAACCAACTACTCGGCAGCATTTTTAACCGGTAGCCAGGCCGCGTGTAAAGCAGCCTGTAACGCCTTTACCGATGCAGTGCTGGAAATCGCGCGTAATCCAATCCAGCGTGCGTAACGGAGGTTGCCGATGATCAATGCACTGGGATTGCTGGAAGTGGACGGCATGGTCGCCGCGATAGATGCAGCGGATGCCATGCTCAAAGCAGCTAACGTTCGTCTGCTCAGTCACGAAGTGCTTGACCCTGGTCGCTTAACGCTGGTGGTGGAAGGCGATCTGGCGGCGTGTCGTGCGGCGCTGGACGCAGGTTGTGCTGCCGCGATGCGTACCGGGCGTGTCATCAGCCGCAAGGAGATCGGTCGGCCAGACGATGACACCCAGTGGCTGGTTACTGGCTTTAACCGCCAGCCGAAGCAACCCGTAAGGGAACCCGACGCGCCAGTTATCGTCGCGGAATCTGCTGACGAGTTGTTGGCGCTGTTAACATCAGTACGTCAGGGAATGACGGCAGGAGAAGTGGCTGCCCACTTTGGCTGGCCGCTGGAAAAAGCCAGAAATGCGCTCGAACAGCTCTTTTCTGCCGGGACGTTACGTAAACGCAGTAGTCGTTATCGTCTCAAGCCCCATTAACCTGTCGGAGGTGCCGGGTGTCCTACAACACCCGGCATTAACATCATGAAAAAGACCCGTACAGCCAATTTGCACCATCTTTATCATGAACCCTTACCCGAAAACCTGAAGCTCACGCCGAAGGTCGAAGTGGATAATGTTCATCAACGACAGACAACGGATGTCTATGAACATGCTTTAACGATTACCGCCTGGCAGCAGATTTACGATCAGCTGCATCCGGGCAAGTTTCATGGTGAATTTACGGAAATTCTACTCGATGATATTCAGGTTTTTCGTGAATACACCGGTCTGGCGCTGCGTCAGTCGTGCCTGGTCTGGCCGAACTCGTTCTGGTTTGGCATTCCGGCGACGCGCGGTGAGCAGGGATTTATCGGTTCGCAATGTCTGGGAAGCGCGGAAATCGCCACCCGCCCTGGTGGCACTGAATTTGAACTGAGCACGCCGGATGATTACACGATCCTGGGCGTGGTGCTTTCTGAAGATGTCATCACCCGGCAGGCTAACTTTTTGCATAACCCGGATCGGGTATTACATATGTTGCGTAACCAGTCGGCGCTGGAAGTGAAAGAGCAGCATAAAGCCGCGCTGTGGGGCTTTGTCCAACAGGCGCTGGCGACGTTTTGCGAGAATCCGGAAAATCTCCATCAGCCTGCAGTGCGAAAAGTGCTGGGGGATAATTTGCTAATGGCGATGGGGGCCATGCTGGAAGAAGCGCAACCAATGGTGACGGCGGAAAGCATCAGTCATCAGAGTTACCGTCGATTGCTTTCCCGCGCCCGTGAATATGTGCTGGAAAACATGTCCGAACCGGTGACGGTGCTGGATTTGTGTAATCAACTGCATGTCAGCCGCCGCACGCTACAAAACGCGTTTCACGCTATTTTAGGCATTGGCCCGAACGCGTGGCTGAAACGCATTCGCCTGAACGCCGTACGCCGCGAACTGATAAGTCCGTGGTCGCAAAGCACAACGGTAAAAGACGCCGCCATGCAGTGGGGATTCTGGCATCTGGGGCAATTTGCCACGGATTACCAGCAGCTGTTTTCCGAGAAGCCGTCACTGACGCTGCATCAGCGGATGCGGGAGTGGGGGTGAGGGAGTTACACCCAATCCCTGACCTTAATAAACTCACTTAACGCCGCTTCTGGGCTGCCATCTTTTGGCTGATAATCATATTCCCAGCGTACCAGTGGCGGCATTGACATCAGGATAGACTCGGTGCGCCCGCCAGTTTGCAGGCCAAACAGCGTGCCGCGATCCCAGACCAGATTGAACTCGACATAACGACCGCGACGATATAACTGGAAATTGCGCTCGCGCTCGCCGTAGGCCATCGCTTTCCGTCGCTCGACAATTGGTAAATAAGCGTCGGTGTAGCCTTTGCCTACCGCCTGCATAAAGGCAAAACAGCGGTCGAAATCTGGCGTGTTCAGGTCATCAAAGAACAGCCCGCCAATACCGCGCTGTTCGTTGCGATGTTTGAGGTAGAAGTATTCGTCGCACCACTTTTTGTAACGGGGATAAACGTCTTCGCCAAATGGCAGGCACAGGTCACGGGCGGTGCGATGCCAGTGAATAGCATCTTCTTCAAAACCATAGAATGGGGTTAAGTCGAAGCCACCGCCAAACCACCAGACGGGATCGGCACCCGGTTTTTCGGCAATAAAAAACCGCACATTCGCGTGGCTGGTGGGAACATACGGGTTATGCGGATGCACTACCAGTGAAACGCCCATCGCCTCGAAACTGCGCCCGGCAAGTTCCGGGCGATGAGCGGTGGCGGAAGCAGGCATCGCCTCACCGTGGACATGCGAAAAGTTGACGCCTGCCTGTTCGAAAACACCACCATTACGCAACACCCGACTACGCCCGCCGCCGCCAGCTTCGCGCTGCCAACTATCTTCGACAAATTCTGCGCCATCGACGGCGGTCAGCTGCTGACAAATCGTATCCTGAAGGTTGAGCAGAAACTGTTTAACCTGGTGTGCGTCGGGTTTCATAACTTATCGCTTTTTCGAATGTGCTTTCTGGTTGTCGAACCAGTGGAAATAACTGATCACGCCTTCAGCAATCGCTGTGGCGATTTTCTGACGAAACGCCGCCGTGCCTAACAGCCGTTCTTCTTCCGGGTTGGTGATAAACGAGGTTTCCACCAGCACCGAAGGAACCGACGGTGATTTCAACACCACAAATGCCGCTTGTTCGGTGTTGCGGCTGTGCAGTTTATGCACCGGCTTAATCTTCTTCAGAATATGCGAGCCGAGCGTCAGACTATTTTTAATGGTATCTGTTTGCACCAGATCAAACAGCACTTGTTGCAATAGGTGATCCTTGTCAGTCGCCTTTTTACCGGCAACTTCATCGGCGCGGTTTTCGCGTTCAGACAGGTATTTCGCCATTGCGCTACTTGCCCCACGGTTAGAGAGGGCAAATACCGAAGCACCGGCAGCTTTCGGGTTGGTAAAGCCATCGGCATGAATTGACATAAACAGATCTGCGCCATGTTTATGGGCGATTTCAACGCGATCGTAAAGTGGGATAAACGTATCGCCAGAACGCGTTAAACGCGCATCAATCCCATGATTACGCAAAATGGAACGGACGTTTTTAGCAATCGCCAGCACCACATGTTTTTCTTTCGAACCGTTGCGTCCGATCGCTCCGGTATCAATTCCGCCGTGACCTGGATCGAGAACAACGACACGTTTGCCGCCAGATTTTTTGGCTTTCGGCTTGCTGTGTCCGTTGCTGGTTTTTAAAAGTTCGTCTTTGGCGATGGCTTGCGACATTCCTGACAACGTCAGGGCAGCCAAACCGGCTTTCAGCACCTGGCGGCGCGAAGTGAGTGTTTTTAGTGGTTTAAAAGTGCTCATACGGCCTGAGTTGTAATAATAAAGTTCCAGATGTTATATCGTATCGCGTAATCCGTTACGACGGTTTGCTGTTGAGAATTGTTTTACTTTTCATTTCAATAGTTGACAACTCCCCATTATGCCACTTTTTCAACCGATTTTCGTCAGATATTGGCTAATTCGACCGTTCACGCCATAATCAGCCTTTTAACCCGCAAAAAGGTAACGAATACCATGGAGATACGCGTATTTCGCCAGGAAGATTTCGAAGAGGTCATCACCCTTTGGGAGCGTTGCGACTTGCTGCGTCCGTGGAACGATCCGGAAATGGACATCGAGCGTAAGATGAACCATGACGTCAGTTTGTTTTTGGTCGCTGAGGTAAACGGTGACGTGGTCGGAACGGTGATGGGCGGTTATGACGGGCATCGCGGGTCTGCTTATTATCTTGGCGTGCATCCAGAGTTTCGTGGGCGTGGGATTGCCAATGCGTTGCTTAATCGGCTGGAGAAAAAGCTGATTGCTCGTGGCTGCCCGAAAATTCAGATCAATGTGCCGGAAGATAACGACATGGTGCTCGGAATGTATGAACGCCTGGGATATGAACACGCCGACGTGCTGAGTCTGGGTAAGCGTTTGATTGAAGATGAAGAGTACTGAGTTTCATCCTGTCCATTATGATGCGCACGGTCGCCTGCGTTTACCCTTGCTCTTCTGGCTTGTGCTATTGCTTCAGGCGCGAACCTGGGTGCTGTTTGTCATTGCCGGTGCGTCGCGCGAGCAGGGTACTGCGCTGCTAAATCTGTTTTATCCCGATCACGATAATTTCTGGCTGGGGCTTATTCCTAGCATTCCGGCGGTGCTGGCGTTTTTGTTGAGCGGTCGGCGGGCTACGTTTCCTCGCACCTGGCGTGTACTCTATTTTCTGTTGCTGTTGGCGCAGGTGGTTTTACTTTGCTGGCAACCGTGGCTGTGGCTGAACGGTGAATCCGTTAGCGGTATCGGTCTGGCGCTGGTAGTGGCGGATATTGTGGCGTTAATCTGGCTGCTGACCAATCGACGTTTACGCGCTTGTTTTAATGAAGAAAAAGAATAACGCAGAGGTGCGCTTTGTTTATGCCGGATGCGGCGAGAACGCCTTATCCGGCCTACAAAACATCGAAAATTCAATATATTGCAGGAGAAAGTAGGCCTGATAAGCGTAGCGCATCAGGCAATTTTGTGTTTGTCATCAACCTTTAACGGCACTTTTTGGTGAATTTGCACTCCAAGCAACGTTATTGAATAACCAAAGGAAGTGACATGAAATCGCTGCGTTTAATGTTATGCGCTATGCCGTTGATGCTGACCGGCTGTTCCACGATGTCGTCAGTTAACTGGTCTGCCGCTAACCCGTGGAACTGGTTTGGGTCGTCCACCAAAGTGAGCGAGCAGGGCGTGGGTGAATTAACGGCGTCCACACCACTGCAAGAACAAGCCATTGCTGATGCGCTTGATGGCGATTATCGCCTGCGCAGCGGAATGAAAACCGCGAACGGCAACGTGGTGCGCTTTTTTGAAGTGATGAAAGACGACAATGTGGCGATGGTGATTAACGGCGAGCAAGGCACGATCAGCCGCATTGACGTGCTGGATAGCGATATTCCTGCTGACACCGGTGTTAAAATCGGTACACCGTTTAGCGACCTTTACAGCAAAGCATTTGGCAATTGCCAAAAAGCTGATGGTGATGATAATCGTGCCGTCGAATGTAAAGCCGAAGGCAGTCAACATATTAGCTACCAGTTCAGCGGGGAATGGCGTGGTCCTGAAGGGTTAATGCCTTCGGACGATACCCTGAAAAACTGGAAAGTCAGTAAAATTATCTGGCGGCGTTAATTTGCGTCTGAACAAACCGCCGCCGCGAAAAAACACGTAAAATAGCGCTCAACAATGCCACGGATTGCGTGGCATTCTTATTTTCAGGAGGAACAATGTCTCAGGTTCAGAGTGGCATTTTGCCAGAACATTGCCGCGCGGCGATTTGGATCGAAGCCAACGTGAAAGGGGAAGTTGACGCCCTGCGTGCGGCCAGTAAAACATTTGCCGATAAACTGGCAACTTTTGAAGCGAAATTCCCGGACGCGCATCTTGGTGCGGTGGTTGCCTTTGGTAACAACACCTGGCGCGCTCTGAGCGGCGGCGTTGGGGCAGAAGAGCTGAAAGATTTTCCGGGCTACGGTAAAGGCCTTGCGCCGACGACCCAGTTCGATGTGTTGATCCATATTCTTTCTCTGCGTCACGACGTAAACTTCTCTGTCGCTCAGGCGGCGATGGAAGCCTTTGGTGACTGCATTGAAGTGAAAGAAGAGATCCACGGCTTCCGTTGGGTGGAAGAGCGTGACCTGAGCGGCTTTGTTGACGGTACAGAAAACCCGGCGGGTGAAGAGACGCGCCGCGAAGTGGCGGTTATCAAAGACGGCGTGGATGCCGGCGGCAGCTATGTGTTTGTGCAGCGTTGGGAGCACAACCTGAAGCAGCTCAACCGGATGAGCGTTCACGATCAGGAGATGATGATCGGGCGCACCAAAGAGGCCAACGAAGAGATTGACGGCGACGAACGTCCGGAAACCTCTCACCTCACCCGCGTTGATCTGAAAGAAGATGGCAAAGGGCTGAAGATTGTTCGCCAGAGCCTGCCGTACGGCACCGCCAGTGGCACTCACGGTCTGTACTTCTGCGCCTACTGCGCGCGTCTGCATAACATTGAGCAGCAACTGCTGAGCATGTTTGGCGATACCGATGGTAAGCGTGATGCGATGTTGCGTTTCACCAAACCGGTAACCGGCGGCTATTACTTCGCGCCGTCGCTGGACAAGCTGATGGCGCTGTAAGCGTTTCTGATTCATTGATTAAAGGCCAGCCAGTAACAAAACTGACTGGCCTTTTTATTACTTTTGCTTCAACGCCGCATACACCTGATCAACTACCCAACCATAAGTTGCAATCGGCAACTGACCGCTTTCGAACATATTGGGATTCTTTTGCGGATCGGCAACCGGCGAATGTGGCTTGTTGCTTAACATCACAATCGTCATATGATTCACCGGATCGATAACGGTCACCGTTCCGGTCCAGCCAGTGTGACCGTAGGTTTGCGGGCTTGCCAGCGTGCCAAACGTCGGCGTCATGGTGGCATTACCATTCACGCGCCAGCCGAGGCCAAAAGTGGCATCTTCCTTAGAGCTGGTGGTGAACATCTTCACCGTTTCCGCATTGAACAGCTGCACATCACCATAGCCCCCGCCGTTCAGCATCGTTTGCATTAACACCGCAATATCGCCGGTATTGGAAAACAAACCTGCGTGCCCGGAAACGCCGCCCATCGAATAAAAGGCTTTTTCATCGTGCACCTGACCCCAGAGAGTGGAGGTGCGGATATTCGGGAAATGGATCACGCCATCGCGGGTATTGCCGTTCAATTCCGTGGCGGCAATTTGTTGCGGTTTAAAGCCTTTCAGCAGCGGGTTAAATACCGTATGTGTCAGGCCGAGCGGGCGATAAATCGACTCTTCAACATAGCGGTCAAGCGGCTGACCGGTGACCGACTCGACGATAAATCCAAGCAGCATATAATCGACATCACTGTAAATATGCTTGCTGCCGGGCTGATACTCTAGCGGCGTGCGCTTGATCATCTCCAGCGTCTGGCCTTTATCCTGGTAATATAACGCGCCCGCGACCGCTTTATTCGGGTATTGCGGATCTGCCGGGAAACCGCCGCTGTGATGCAGCAGGTCAGAAATCCGCAGGGTGTTTTTGCCTTTAATGGTGTCATTTGGACTATCGGCAAACCCCGGAATATATTTCGCAATCCGATCGTCAGGATGCAGTTTGCCTTCGCTCATCAGCTTTTGCAGGGCGAAGTTCGTGGCGTACATTTTGGTGTTTGAGGCCAGGTCATACAGCGTCCCGGTGGTGGCTTTGACAGGCTGTTCCATCAACACGCTGCCATCGTACTTTTTCGCCGCTCCCCAGGCTTTGCGATACACAATCTGATTATCTTTAATGATCAGCAGGTTTACGCCGGGATAACCGACATCAACTTGCTGGCTAATCCAGCGATCCATCTGGTTAAGCCGTTCGACGTTAAACCCTGCTTTCTCTGGCGAGCTTTCTGTCAGAACAGGGTATTTTGCGGCGCTGACGCTACAACTAACAGCCAGCAGAGAAAGATAGAGCATTGTCCGTTTCATGATATCAGTCCAGATTGACGTTACGGCAGCCAAAGAGCGTGGTGAAAATAAACCCGCAAACCCATGCCACCAGAATCCCGCCAGCATAAACCGCCATGGCCGGAAGGATGCCTTGTGCGGAAGTCATCAGCGGCAGCGCTACCAGACCAGACGGCCCAAAGGCGCTGTTTAAGCCCATCGGCAGACCCCACCAGGCTATCAGGCCGATAAACAAACCGCCCGCCGCGCCGCCTAAACAGGCGGTAACAAACGGCTTCATGCGGGGCAGGGTGACACCGTAAATCAGCGGTTCACCAACGCCCAGCAGGCCGGGAATAATCGCCCCGCGTACCTGACTGCGTAGCGCACTGTGCGGTTGCGCCCGCCAGTAGAGTGCCAGCGCCGCGCCCACCTGGCCCGCGCCTGCCATTGAAAGGATGGGAAATAAGCTGTTGAATCCCTGGCTGTCCATTAACGCGAGGTAAACAGGAATAAAGCCCTGATGCACGCCAAATACCACGGCGATCAGGAACAGCCCGGCTAAAACCGCACAACCGAACGGATTACTGTTCAGGTGCATAAACAGCCATGACATACCTTCGAATAACCAGCCACCCAGCGGCATAATGATCAGGTACGCAAGCGTAGCGGTGATCAGCAGGGTGATTAACGAGGTCAGCAGCATGTCGAGATCGTCCGGCATAAAGCGGCGCACCATGCCTTCAATGCGGGCGCAGGCCCACGCGGCAATCAGCACGCCGATAATATTGCCGCGCGGATCGATGGGCAGACCAAAGAAATCGTGAAAACCGGCGTAGTAACCGGTGGTCGCTGCGGGGTTATAACCGAGCAAAAAGAGCGCGGCGATAATTGCGCCATTTACGCCCGTGCCGCCAAATGCCTGGGCGGCGTTATAGCCCACCAGAATCACCAGGAAAGTGAACAAACCTTTGCTGAACACCTTCATAAAATTCAGCGCATCGGGTAGTGTTCCCTGAGCATCTGCCGGAACGTGCATCACCGTGGCAATTAACGTCGCTATCCCCAGCAGCAGACCGGCGGCAATAAAACCGGGGATCAGCGGCGTGAAGATGGTGGCGAATTTGGCGAGAAATTGTTGCACGCCGGAGGTTTGTTTGGCTTTTAACTGACGTTTGTTCTGGGCGGCGATTTCTGCGGCATCCTGTACCGGTGCCTCGCCCAGCAGCTCGCTCATCGCTTTTGCGGCACGATGTGCTTTACCAGGCCCAAAAACGACCTGCACCTGGTCGCTGGTCAAAATGACGCCCTTCACGCCTTCCAGCGTTTTGATATTGGGATCAACCAGTGAACTGTCATGTACACCCAGACGCAGGCGCGTCATACAGTTACCACAACTGGCGATATTTCCCGGTCCGCCGACACGGGTAAGAATGGTGTTCAGAAGTTCACTGCTGATCTCTTTGGCCATGGGTTATTCCTTGTCTAAAACCTGACGAATAAAGCCGCCGTGTTGATCCAGGCGTTTTTTAGCTTCTGCGGCATCGAGATTTTTCAGCACCATCACAATGGCCGTTTTACAGTTGCGCTCGCAAGCAATTAACGCCGCTTCCGCTTGCTCTGCGCTACATCCGGTGGCGTTTTTAACAATATTGACCTGGCGCACATGCAGTTTTTCGTTGGTGGCGACCACATCGACCATCAGGTTGCCGAACACTTTGCCGGATTTAATCATCAGCCCGGTGGAAAGCATATTGAGCACCAGTTTCTGCGCTGTACCTGCTTTCATCCGCGAAGAACCGGTAACAACTTCGGCACCTACAATCGGTGTAATGGCAAACTCAGCGGTGGTTGAAACGGCGCTCCCCGGATTACAGGAAATTCCCACTGTGCGGCAGCCGAGCTGGCGTGCGTATTCCAGTCCGGCAATCACATACGGCGTGCGACCGCTGGCAGCAATGCCAACCACCACATCCTGTGCCGTTAAATTAATATTTTTCAGATCATTAACACCGCCTTCCCGGCTATCTTCCGCGCCTTCCACCGCGTGCTGAATGGCATATTCGCCGCCAGCAATCAAACCAACCACCAGACCCGGTTTCACGCCGTAGGTGGGCGGACATTCGCTGGCATCCAGAATCCCCAGACGACCGGATGTTCCCGCACCGAGGTAAATCAGACGCCCGCCGCCGCTTACCTGGGCGTGGATAACATCGATCGCCGCGGCGATATCCGGCAGTACGCGCTCAACGGCAAGCGGTACGGTTTTATCTTCATCGTTGATAATCCGGCACATTTCCAGCGTCGATACGCGGTCAATTTCAGCCGAGGCGGTGTTCGAGCCTTCAGTAATCATCTTTTCAAATTGCATCGGTGGTGACCTTACTATTTACGATCAAATAATTGCAGATGTATGGAATCATATATCCCGAATTGACAGACTTAAAGGAATCATTGAGTCTACACTCGCAGAGTGTGAAGAGCGTCATAAGAACTTAAGCGGAATTTTTGCTGCCAGCCCAGGAGAGTGGAAGATGTTGTACCTGACGAAAATACGCAATGCGGAAAGTGAATTTACCGAGAACGAGCAAAAAATTGCTGACTTTCTGCGGGCCAACGTGAGTGAGCTGCAATCCGTTTCTTCACGGCAGATGGCGAAACAGCTCGGCATTAGCCAGTCGAGCATAGTGAAATTTGCCCAAAAACTCGGCGCGCAAGGATTTACTGAATTGCGTATGGCGTTAATAGGCGAATACAGTGCCAGCCGGGAGAAAACGAATGCCACGGCGCTGCACCTGCACAGTTCGATTACCAGTGATGATTCGCTGGAAGTGATTGCCCGCAAACTGAATCGCGAAAAAGAGCTGGCGCTGGAGCAAACCTGTGCGTTGTTCGACTACGCGCGGCTGCAAAAAATCATTGAGGTCATCAGTAAAGCACCGTTTATCCAGATAACGGGCCTGGGCGGGTCGGCGCTGGTGGGGCGCGATCTGTCGTTCAAACTGATGAAAATTGGCTATCGCGTGGCCTGTGAAGCCGACACGCACGTACAAGCCACCGTTTCCCAGGCGTTGAAAAAAGGCGATGTACAAATCGCTATCTCTTACAGCGGCAGTAAAAAAGAGATTGTCTTGTGCGCAGAAGCGGCACGAAAGCAGGGGGCAACGGTGATTGCCATTACTTCTCTGGCTGACTCTCCGCTGCGGCGGCTGGCGCATTTCACGCTCGATACCGTTTCCGGTGAAACCGAATGGCGTAGCTCGTCGATGTCTACCCGCACGGCGCAAAATTCTGTTACCGATTTACTGTTTGTTGGTCTTGTGCAACTCAATGATGTGGAGTCATTGAAAATGATTCAGCGCAGCAGTGAGCTAACACAACGCCTGAAATGATGCATAAAGCAGCGACTGGATTGAGATTTTCCTGAATTAGTGAGCTGATCCGCAGCAATATTTTGTTTATCCTGTATTTTCAGAGGGAATGGAGTGTAACGCTCTGTATTAACAAGGAGAGCATTAAAATGGGTAAACTCACGGGCAAGACAGCACTGATTACGGGCGCATTGCAGGGAATTGGCGAAGGAATTGCCAGAACTTTTGCGCGTCATGGCGCAAACCTAATCTTGCTGGATATCTCCCCTGAGATCGAAAAGCTGGCGGACGAACTGTGTGGTCGTGGTCATCGCTGTACGGCGGTTGTCGCCGATGTGCGTGACCCGGCGTCGGTAGCCGCAGCTATCAAACGCGCGAAGGAAAAAGAAGGGCGCATTGATATCCTGGTGAATAACGCAGGCGTTTGTCGTCTGGGCAGTTTCCTCGATATGAGCGATGACGATCGCGATTTCCATATTGACATCAATATTAAAGGCGTATGGAACGTCACGAAGGCGGTGCTGCCGGAGATGATTGCCCGCAAAGATGGTCGCATTGTGATGATGTCTTCAGTCACTGGTGATATGGTGGCCGATCCTGGCGAAACGGCGTACGCCTTAACGAAAGCGGCGATTGTTGGCCTGACAAAATCGCTGGCGGTGGAGTACGCGCAGTCTGGTATTCGCGTTAACGCCATTTGCCCGGGATACGTGCGCACACCAATGGCGGAAAGCATTGCCCGCCAGTCGAACCCGGAAGATCCAGAGTCGGTGCTGACTGAAATGGCGAAAGCAATCCCGATGCGTCGCCTCGCCGATCCGCTGGAAGTCGGCGAACTGGCGGCCTTCCTCGCATCGGATGAATCCAGCTATTTAACCGGTACACAGAATGTGATTGATGGCGGCAGCACACTGCCGGAGACGGTTAGCGTCGGTATCTGATTCACCTCTGTTTCCTCCCTGCATTTGTGGGGAGGATTTCGTCTTATTCCCTTTTCAACTTCCAAATCACCAAACGGTATATAAAACCGTTACTCCTTTCACGTCCGTTATAAATATGATGGCTATTAGAAAGTCATTAAATTTATAAGGGTGCGCAATGGCCGTTAACTTACTGAAAAAGAACTCACTCGCGCTGGTCGCTTCTCTGCTGCTGGCGGGCCATGTACAGGCAACGGAACTGCTGAACAGTTCTTATGACGTCTCCCGCGAGCTGTTTGCCGCCCTGAACCCGCCGTTTGAGCAACAATGGGCCAAAGATAACGGCGGTGACAAACTGACGATAAAACAATCTCATGCCGGGTCATCAAAACAGGCGCTGGCAATTTTGCAGGGCTTAAAAGCAGACGTTGTCACTTATAACCAGGTGACCGACGTACAAATCCTGCATGACAAAGGCAAGCTGATCCCGGCCGACTGGCAGTCGCGCCTGCCGAATAACAGCTCGCCGTTCTACTCCACCATGGGCTTCCTGGTGCGTAAGGGCAACCCGAAGAATATCCACGACTGGAACGACCTGGTGCGCTCCGACGTGAAGCTGATTTTCCCAAACCCGAAAACGTCGGGTAACGCGCGTTATACCTATCTGGCGGCATGGGGCGCAGCGGACAAAGCTGACGGTGGCGACAAAGCCAAAACCGAACAGTTTATGACTCAGTTCCTGAAAAACGTTGAAGTGTTCGATACCGGCGGTCGTGGCGCGACCACCACCTTCGCCGAGCGCGGCCTGGGCGATGTGCTGATCAGCTTCGAGTCGGAAGTGAACAACATCCGCAAACAGTATGAAGCGCAGGGCTTTGAAGTGGTGATTCCGAAAACCAACATTCTGGCGGAATTCCCGGTGGCGTGGGTCGATAAAAACGTGCAGGCCAACGGTACGGAAAAAGCCGCCAAAGCCTACCTGAACTGGCTCTACAGCCCGCAGGCGCAAACCATCATCACCGACTATTACTACCGCGTGAATAACCCGGAAGTCATGGACAAACTGAAAGATAAATTCCCGCAGACCGAGCTGTTCCGCGTGGAAGACAAATTTGGCTCCTGGCCGGAAGTGATGAAAACCCACTTCACCAGCGGCGGCGAGTTAGACAAGCTGTTAGCGGCGGGGCGTAATTAATGTTTGCGGTTTCTTCAAGACGCGTGCTGCCGGGCTTTACCTTAAGCCTCGGCACCAGTCTGCTGTTTGTTTGCCTGATTTTGCTGCTGCCACTCTCCGCGCTGGTGATGCAGCTGGCCCAGATGAGCTGGGCGCAGTACTGGGAGGTGATCACCAACCCGCAGGTGGTCGCAGCCTACAAAGTGACGCTGCTGTCGGCGTTTGTGGCATCGATTTTTAACGGCGTTTTCGGTCTGCTGATGGCGTGGATCTTAACTCGTTATCGCTTCCCTGGCCGCACGCTGCTTGATGCGCTGATGGATTTACCCTTTGCGCTGCCAACGGCAGTCGCCGGTTTAACGCTGGCCTCGCTCTTTTCTGTAAACGGTTTTTACGGTGAATGGCTGGCGAAGTTTGATATCAAAGTCACCTATACCTGGCTGGGGATTGCGGTGGCGATGGCCTTTACCAGCATTCCGTTTGTGGTACGTACCGTGCAGCCGGTGCTGGAAGAGTTAGGCCCGGAATATGAAGAAGCGGCGGAAACACTTGGTGCAACGCGCTGGCAGAGTTTCTGCAAAGTGGTGCTGCCGGAGCTTTCTCCGGCGCTGGTGGCGGGCGTGGCGCTGTCGTTTACCCGTAGTCTTGGTGAATTTGGCGCGGTGATTTTTATCGCCGGAAATATCGCGTGGAAGACGGAAGTGACGTCGCTGATGATTTTTGTGCGCTTGCAGGAGTTTGATTACCCGGCGGCGAGCGCGATTGCTTCGGTGATCCTCGCGGCATCCCTGATACTGCTGTTCTCAATTAACACTCTGCAAAGTCGCTTTGGTCGGCGTGTGGTAGGTCATTAATGGCGGAAGTGACACAATTGAAGCGTTATGACGCGCGCCCGATTAACTGGGGCAAATGGTTTCTAATTGGCATCGGGATGCTGGTTTCGGCGTTCATCCTGCTGGTGCCGATGATTTACATCTTCGTGCAGGCATTCAGCAAGGGGCTGATGCCGGTTTTACAGAATCTGGCCGATCCGGACATGTTGCACGCGATTTGGCTGACGGTGATGATTGCGCTGATTGCCGTACCGGTGAACCTGGTGTTCGGCATTCTGCTGGCCTGGCTGGTGACGCGCTTTAACTTCCCCGGACGCCAGTTACTGCTGACGCTACTGGACATTCCTTTTGCCGTATCGCCAGTGGTTGCCGGTCTGGTGTATCTGCTGTTCTACGGCTCCAACGGCCCGCTCGGCGGCTGGCTGGATGAACATAATCTGCAAATTATGTTCTCTTGGCCCGGAATGGTGCTGGTCACGATCTTCGTGACGTGTCCGTTTGTGGTGCGCGAGCTGGTGCCGGTGATGTTAAGCCAGGGCAGCCAGGAAGACGAAGCGGCAATTTTGCTTGGCGCGTCTGGCTGGCAGATGTTTCGCCGCGTCACATTGCCGAACATTCGCTGGGCGCTGCTTTATGGCGTGGTGCTGACCAACGCCCGCGCGATTGGCGAGTTTGGCGCAGTGTCGGTGGTTTCCGGCTCGATTCGCGGCGAAACCCTGTCGCTGCCGTTACAGATTGAATTGCTGGAGCAGGACTACAACACCGTCGGCTCCTTTACCGCTGCGGCGCTGTTAACGCTGATGGCGATTATCACCCTGTTTTTAAAAAGTATGTTGCAGTGGCGCCTGGAGAATCAGGAAAAACGCGCACAGCAGGAGGAACATCATGAGCATTGAGATTGCCAATATTAAGAAGTCGTTTGGTCGCACCCAGGTGCTGAACGATATCTCACTGGATATTCCTTCAGGTCAGATGGTCGCGTTGCTGGGGCCGTCCGGTTCCGGGAAAACCACGCTGCTGCGCATTATCGCCGGGCTGGAGCATCAAACCAGCGGGCATATTCGCTTCCACGGCACCGACGTGAGCCGCCTGCACGCACGTGATCGTAAAGTCGGTTTCGTGTTCCAGCATTACGCGCTGTTCCGCCATATGACGGTGTTCGACAATATCGCTTTTGGCCTGACGGTGCTGCCGCGTCGCGAGCGCCCGAATGCCGCAGCCATCAAAGCGAAAGTGACAAAATTGCTGGAAATGGTCCAGCTTGCCCATCTGGCGGATCGTTATCCGGCGCAGCTTTCCGGCGGCCAGAAACAGCGCGTGGCGCTGGCGCGCGCGCTGGCTGTGGAACCGCAAATTCTGCTGCTTGATGAACCGTTTGGCGCGCTGGATGCGCAGGTGCGTAAAGAGCTGCGTCGCTGGCTGCGTCAACTCCATGAAGAACTAAAATTCACCAGCGTTTTTGTGACCCACGATCAGGAAGAAGCGACCGAAGTAGCTGATCGTGTAGTTGTGATGAGCCAGGGCAATATTGAACAGGCTGACGCGCCGGATCAGGTATGGCGCGAACCGGCGACCCGTTTTGTGCTCGAATTTATGGGCGAAGTGAACCGCCTGCAGGGAACCATTCGCGGCGGGCAGTTCCATGTTGGCGCGCATCGCTGGCCGCTGGGCTACACACCTGCGTATCAGGGGCCGGTGGATCTCTTCCTGCGCCCTTGGGAAGTGGATATCAGCCGCCGTACCAGCCTCGATTCGCCGCTGCCGGTACAGGTACTGGAAGCCAGCCCGAAAGGTCACTACACCCAATTAGTGGTGCAGCCGCTGGGGTGGTACAACGAACCGCTGACGGTCGTGATGCATGGCGACGATGCCCCGCAGCGTGGCGAGCGTTTATTCGTTGGTCTGCAACATGCGCGGCTGTATAACGGCGACGAGCGTATCGAAACCCGCGATGAGGAACTTGCTCTCGCACAAAGCGCCTGATAGGTTGAGTGAATGTTAAACGCCCGGAGGCGCTTCCCGCGATCCGGGCTTTTTAATGGCAAGGTTTGTAACCTGTAGGCCTGATAAGACGCGCAAGCGTCGCATCAGGCAACACCACGTATGGATAGAGATCGTGAGTACATTAGAACAAACAATAGGCAATACGCCTCTGGTGAAGTTGCAGCGAATGGGGCCGAATAACGGCAGTGAAGTGTGGTTAAAACTGGAAGGCAATAACCCGGCAGGTTCGGTAAAAGATCGTGCGGCGCTTTCGATGATCGTCGAGGCGGAAAAGCGCGGGGAAATTAAACCGGGTGATGTGTTAATCGAAGCCACCAGTGGTAACACCGGCATTGCGCTGGCAATGATTGCCGCGCTTAAAGGCTATCGCATGAAATTGCTGATGCCCGACAACATGAGCCAGGAACGCCGTGCGGCGATGCGTGCTTATGGTGCGGAACTGATTCTTGTCACCAAAGAGCAGGGCATGGAAGGTGCGCGCGATCTGGCGCTGGAGATGGCTAATCGTGGTGAAGGAAAGCTGCTCGATCAGTTCAATAATCCCGATAACCCTTACGCCCATTACACCACTACCGGGCCGGAAATCTGGCAGCAAACTGGCGGGCGCATTACCCATTTTGTCTCCAGCATGGGAACAACCGGCACTATCACCGGCGTTTCACGCTTTATGCGCGAACAATCCAAACCGGTGACCATTGTTGGCCTGCAGCCGGAAGAGGGCAGTAGCATTCCCGGCATTCGCCGCTGGCCTGCGGAATATCTGCCGGGGATTTTCAACGCTTCTCTGGTGGATGAGGTGCTGGATATTCATCAGCGCGATGCGGAAAACACCATGCGCGAACTGGCGGTGCGGGAAGGAATATTCTGTGGCGTCAGCTCCGGCGGCGCGGTTGCCGGAGCACTGCGGGTGGCAAAAGCTAACCCTGGTGCGGTGGTGGTAGCGATCATCTGCGATCGTGGCGATCGCTACCTTTCCACCGGGGTGTTTGGGGAAGAGCATTTTAGTCAGGGGGCGGGGATTTAAGATTATTGCGCAGGCACTGTTTTATCCGTCTGCGCAATTAACGCATGTAAAAAAGGCTGTGCGTTCTCATCGCTCTTACCGGGGATCTTCACAATATACGGCTTCCCGGTAATCGATGACGACGAAGCAACCTTATCAATAAACTGCTCGGCAGTGTCAATGCGGTTACGGGTATTGCCCAGCTTCAGACGCAGATGAGAAACCGCTTCATCGCAGGTATGTTCATCACCGTTGCGCACAAATATCAAATCCTTTTTCTGTGCTAATCCCTCCAGCATGGCGTTGATGCGGGCTTCTTCATGGGCAGTTAACTTCGCGTAAACGGGGAGTGTCATTAGTAGTGTAATGACCAGACAAATGATTTTCTTCATTGAATTACCTTATCCTTGTTTTGTGATAGCCGATTTGACTGCCAGAATCAGGTAAAGTTTCGGTTGGATTACGATGAGGATCATCGGCAAGGAGAAAAAATTAAATGAGTAGTTTGTTGTTGTTTAACGATAAGAGTAGGGCACTGCAGGCGGATATCGTCGCCGTGCAGTCGCAGGTGGTTTACGGCAGCGTGGGCAACAGCATTGCCGTGCCTGCTATCAAACAGAACGGCCTGAATGTCTTTGCCGTGCCGACGGTATTGCTGAGCAATACGCCGCATTATGACACTTTCTACGGTGGTGCGATTCCGGACGAATGGTTTAGCGGCTATTTGCGTGCGCTTCAGGAGCGTGATGCGCTGCGCCAACTTCGTGCTGTAACCACGGGCTATATGGGAACGGCATCGCAAATCAAAATCCTTGCCGAGTGGCTGACTGCGCTACGCAAAGACCATCCTGACCTATTGATCATGGTCGATCCGGTGATTGGCGATATTGATAGCGGAATTTATGTCAAACCTGACCTTCCCGAAGCGTATCGACAATATTTACTGCCGCTGGCGCAGGGAATTACCCCCAATATCTTTGAGTTGGAAATCCTGACCGGTAAAAATTGCCGCGATCTCGACAGTGCCATTGCTGCCGCAAAAAGTCTGCTTTCAGACACATTAAAATGGGTGGTGGTTACCAGCGCCTCCGGTAATGAAGAAAATCAGGAGATGCAGGTTGTGGTGGTCACTGCCGACAGCGTGAATGTCATTTCCCATTCACGGGTAAAAACCGACCTGAAAGGGACTGGCGACCTGTTTTGTGCTCAGCTCATCAGTGGCTTGCTGAAAGGGAAGGCGTTAACCGATGCAGTGCACCGAGCGGGGTTGCGCGTACTGGAAGTGATGCGCTACACCCAGCAGCATGAGAGCGATGAATTGATTTTGCCGCCGCTGGCGGAAGCATAAAAAAATGGCGCCGATGGGCGCCATTTTTCACTGCGGCAAGAATTACTTCTTGATGCGGATAACCGGGGTTTCACCCACGGTTACGCTACCGGACAGTTTGATCAGTTCTTTGATTTCGTCCATGTTGGAGATAACAACCGGAGTCAGGGTAGACTTGGCTTTCTCTTCCAGCAGCGGCAGATCAAATTCAATGACAGTATCGCCAACTTTCACGCGCTGACCTTCTTCAGCAATACGCTTGAAGCCTTCGCCTTTCAGTTCAACGGTGTCGATACCGAAGTGGACGAACAGTTCAACGCCGCTATCAGATTCGATAGAGAATGCGTGGTTGGTTTCAAAGATTTTACCAATGGTGCCGTCTACTGGCGCGACCATTTTGTTACCCGTTGGTTTGATAGCAATACCATCACCAACGATTTTTTCCGCAAAAACGACATCCGGCACGTCTTCGATATTGACGATCTCGCCAGAGAGCGGAGCAATGATCTCAATAGTTCCGGTATCCTTCTTGTCGTCGGAAACCAGAGATTTCAGTTTATCGAACAAACCCATGATCTTCTCCTAAGCAGTAAATTGGGCCGCATCTCGTGGATTAGCAGATTGTTTTTTCTTCAATGAACTTGTTAACCAGCGTCATTAACTCGTCCGTTGTCGGTTGAGCAAGAGCCTGCTCTGCTAACACCTTCGCATCTTCGAAGTTCGTGTTACGGATAATCTTCTTAATGCGCGGGATAGAAATGGCGCTCATAGAGAATTCGTCCAGACCCATCCCCAGCAACAGAAGTGTAGCACGTTCATCGCCAGCAAGCTCACCACACATGCCAGTCCATTTGCCTTCAGCATGAGAAGCATCAATAACTTGCTTGATCAAGTTCAGCACGGACGGTGACATTGGCTGGTAAAGGTGTGAAATCATATCATTACCACGGTCAACTGCCAGAGTGTACTGCGTTAAATCATTGGTGCCGATACTAAAGAAATCAACTTCTTTGGCTAAATGACGTGCAATTGTTGCGGCAGCCGGTGTTTCCACCATTACGCCGATTTCAATTGACTCGTCAAACGCTTTACCTTCGTCGCGCAGTTCCTGTTTGTAGATTTCGATCTCTTTGCGCAGTGCACGCACTTCTTCAACAGAGATGATCATCGGGAACATAATGCGCAATTTACCGAAAGCCGAGGCACGCAGGATAGCGCGGAGCTGATCGCGCAGGATCTCTTTACGATCCATCGCGATACGGATAGCGCGCCAGCCGAGGAACGGGTTCTCTTCTTTCGGGAAGTTCATGTATGGCAGCTCTTTGTCGCCGCCGATGTCCATGGTACGAACGATAACCGCTTGCGAGCCACACGCTTCAGCCACTGCTTTGTAAGCAGCAAACTGTTCTTCTTCAGTGGGCAGTGCGTCGCGGTCCATGAACAGGAACTCAGTACGATACAGACCAACGCCTTCAGCGCCGTTACGCTCTGCACCTTCAACGTCACGAACCGTACCAATGTTAGCGCATACTTCTACCTGGTGGCCGTCCAGCGTAATAGCTGGCAGATCTTTCAGTTTAGCAAGCTCTGCTTTTTCAGAAGCCACTTGCTCCTGAACAGCGCGCATTTTATCAATAACTTCGTTGGTTGGATTGACGTAAACCTGATTATTTACGGCATCCAGAATCAGATAGTCGTCATTTTTCACCTGAGAGGTGACGCTACCGGTACCCACGATAGCAGGTAGTTCCAGAGAACGCGCCATGATAGAGGTGTGGGAAGTACGGCCACCCGCGTCGGTGATGAAACCCAGCACCTTCTTCAGGTTCAGCTGTGCGGTTTCGGACGGCGTCAGGTCAGCGGCAACCAGAATGACTTCATCCTGAATGGCGCTCAGGTCGATAATCTTCAGGCCCAGGATGTTGCGCAGCAGGCGCTTACCGATATCACGTACGTCAGCCGCACGTTCTTTCAGGTATTCATCATCCAGCTCTTCCAGGGCAGAAGCCTGACCTTCGATAACTTCATGAGCAGCTGCGTCAGCTGTCATGTGCTTATCTTTAATCAGGGCTATGATTTCCTGCTCCAGCTCCTCATCTTCGAGCAGCATAATATGCCCTTCAAAGATGGCTTCTTTTTCTTCACCGAACGTTTCACCAGCTTTCGTTTTGATCGTTTCCAGCTGGGCTGATGCCTTGGCACGACCGCTCAGAAAACGTTCAACTTCCTGATCAACCTGGTCGGCAGAAATTTTTTTCCGGTCAATGACAATTTCGTCTTCTTTCAGAAGCAGAGCTTTACCGAAAGCGATACCCGGGGATGCTAAAATGCCTGAAATCATAACCCTACCTTACTTGTGACTGATTTTTAAAAGAACCCGGGAAATTACTCGAGTTCCGCCATCAGTTTAACCAGATGTTCAACCGCTTTCTGCTCGTCTTCGCCTTCTGCGGAGATAGTCACAACGGTACCTTGAGTCAGGCCCAGAGTCTGCAGTTTAAACAGGCTTTTCGCGCTGGCGCTTTTGCCGTTGGAAGTCACAGTAATTTCAGAAGTGAAGCCCTTAGCTTCTTTTACAAACTGGGCAGCAGGGCGGGTGTGCAGACCGTTCGGAGCGGTAATGGTAACTTCTTGCTGGAACATTGTATTTCCCCAACTTATAGGTTTAGTGTTGTGGAACTAAAGTCTAGCCTGGCGGTTCGACTTTAGCCTGTATTGTTAGCGCCAGTTTTTAACAGACGCGACGCACGAAGAGCGCAATACAGTCCATTGCTGGCGGGTGTTGACCGCTGACGTTTCGTACGTCATTAAACATTATGCCGCTAAAGGAAGAATTGAACCAAATCATAAAATCGATTCAGCTTTGGCTTTTCCTGTAACGATTAATTTCGCGCATCAAAATAATTAGTCTGGTTAAATACCAGTTCCGACAGGCTGAATCAATGCCAGGAGGGGCGAAAGTTTGAAGCAGGCCACAAAAAAGCACCTAAAAAGGTGCTTTTTTACGCATTTTTAACAAGCTGGCATTACTGTTGCAATTCTTTCTCAGTGAAGAGATCGGCAAACAATGCGGTGCTTAAATAACGCTCACCCGATGATGGTAGAATAACCACAATATTCTTGTTGGTAAAGCTTTCATCTTCTTGTAGTTTCAACGCCGCGGCAACAGCTGCTCCAGAAGAGATACCTGCAAGAATACCTTCTTCTTCCATCAGACGACGCGCGGTAGAAATCGCTTCTTCATTGGTGATGCCAATGACTTTATCGACCAGCTTGAGATCGAGGTTAGCCGGGATAAAACCAGCGCCAATACCCTGAATTTTATGCGGGCCAGGTTTAATCTCTTCACCTGCCAGCGCCTGGGCGATAACTGGAGAATCGGTTGGCTCAACGGCGACAGAGATAAGATCGGTCTTGCCTTTGGTGCCTTTAATGTAGCGGCTGACGCCAGTCAGCGTACCGCCAGTCCCAACGCCAGCAATAAATACATCAACCTGACCGTCGGTATCTTCCCATATCTCCGGACCGGTGGTCTTTTCGTGAATTTCAGGGTTTGCCGGATTGCTGAATTGTTGCAGCAGCAGGTATTTCTCTGGATTGCTGGCGACAATTTCTTCTGCTTTTTGGATTGCGCCTTTCATGCCTTTAGCACCTTCCGTCAGCACCAGGTTTGCACCTAACGCTTTCAGCAGCTTGCGGCGTTCAATACTCATGGTTTCTGGCATGGTCAGGGTGAGTTTGTAACCGCGAGCGGCAGCTACATAGGCCAGTGCAATCCCGGTATTACCGCTGGTCGGTTCAACCAGTTCAACGCCTGGTTTCAGCACGCCGCGCTTTTCGGCATCCCAAATCATGTTGGCACCGATACGGCACTTAACGCTGAAGCTGGGGTTACGAGATTCCACCTTCGCCAGAATGCGTCCGTTACCGATGCGATTCAGGCGAACCAGCGGCGTGTGACCGATAGTCAGCGAGTTATCTTCAAAAATCTTACTCATGGCCTGTCCTTAACTGTATGAAATTGGGATACAACAGGTAGCATACCCGCTCAGAGAATATGCGGAAGTAAGGATTTAGCATATCTATATACAGAAGGGAAATAATGACATGCAAGATGGAATAAGGGGCGGCATAAGCCACCCCTGTTTCACACAAACGGTTTACAAAATAACCGGTAGATTGTTACCGCCACATCGCGTGTTTATCGCGATAGCAATCGACCCACATCGCCGTCGCGCCACAAACGGCAACGGGCATGATGAACAGATTAAGCAGCGGGATCATCGTAAACAGGCTGGTTAAAGCACCAAACTGCATATTGGTGATTTTGCGTGTGCGCAGGGCGGTGCGCATCTCTTTAAACGGCACTTTGTGGTTATCGAAGGGGTAATCGCAATACTGGATGGCTAACATCCAGGCGCTAAACAGGAACCACAGTACCGGCGCGACGGTTTGCCCAATACCAGGGATGAAGTAAAGAATTAGCAATACAATTGCGCGTGGCAGATACCAGGCAAATTTTTGCCATTCGCGTTTCATGATTCGCGGCACATCTTTCATGATACCGAAAATCCCGGTATCTGGCGGTGTAGCGCCAGTCAATCGTGCTTCCAGTTGTTCAGCCAATAAACCGTTGAACGGAGCGGCAATCCAGTTAGCAATCGTTGAGAAGAAATAGCCAAACACTAACAGCACAGAGATGACAGCCAGGGGCCACAACAGATAGCTCAGCCATTGTAACCAGTCCGGAACATAACTCATGAGAGTCGGGATCCAGACATCGAGTTGCGTAAAGAGCCACCAGAATGCGCCCCCCATCAACAAAATATTGACCAGCAGCGGTAAAATAACGAAACGCCGAATCCCAGGTTGCGAGACGAGCTTCCAGCCTTGCGCAAAATAGTAAAAACCGCTGCGTGGGGCAGATGTGAATGATGAAACCATAATCAGGATGAGCTCCTTTTGACCAATCCCAGGAAAATTCTGCGTATTTTACCGGGTAATTGCGCAATGGACAGTTAGGATATGTTCGAAAAAACAGCAAAAAGCACGATTTCATCTATCTTTGTGCTGTGAAAGTTAATAGTGCACTTGCACTTGAGGTAATCGGCAAATACTCTTAGTGAGTAAATGTTTGCCGTGGTGGCAAGGTGTTAGAACAACAGAGAATATAATGATGCAGGATTTGCGTCTGATATTAATCATTGTTGGCGCGATCGCCATAATCGCTTTACTGGTACATGGTTTCTGGACCAGCCGTAAAGAACGATCTTCTATGTTCCGCGATCGGCCATTAAAACGAATGAAGTCAAAACGTGACGACGATTCTTATGACGAGGATGTCGAAGATGATGAGGGCGTTGGTGAGGTTCGTGTTCACCGCGTGAATCATGCCCCGGCTAACGCTCAGGAGCATGAGGCTGCTCGTCCGTCGCCGCAACACCAGTACCAACCGCCTTATGCGTCTGCGCAGCCGCGTCAACCGGTCCAGCAGCCGCCTGAAGCGCAGGTACCGCCGCAACATGCTCCGCATCCAGCGCAGCCGGTGCAGCAGCCTGCCTATCAGCCGCAGCCTGAACAGCCGTTGCAGCAGCCAGTTTCGCCACAGGTCGCGCCAGCGCCGCAGCCTGTGCATTCAGCACCGCAACCGGCACAACAGGCTTTCCAGCCTGCAGAACCCGTAGCGGCACCACAGCCTGAGCCTGTAGCGGAACCTGCTCCAGTTATGGATAAACCGAAGCGCAAAGAAGCGGTGATTATCATGAACGTCGCGGCGCATCACGGTAGCGAGCTAAACGGTGAACTGCTTCTTAACAGCATTCAACAAGCGGGCTTCATTTTTGGCGATATGAATATTTACCATCGTCATCTTAGCCCGGATGGCAGCGGCCCGGCGTTATTCAGCCTGGCGAATATGGTGAAACCGGGAACCTTTGATCCTGAAATGAAGGATTTCACTACTCCGGGTGTCACTATCTTTATGCAGGTACCGTCTTACGGTGACGAGCTGCAGAACTTCAAGCTGATGCTGCAATCTGCGCAGCATATTGCCGATGAAGTGGGCGGTGTCGTGCTTGACGATCAGCGCCGTATGATGACTCCGCAGAAATTGCGCGAGTACCAGGACATCATCCGCGAAGTCAAAGACGCCAACGCCTGATACACTTAAGGCAAATTAACTCCTCTTCGAACCCCCGCTTGTCGGGGGTTTTTAGCATTGATGGTGCGATATGGAATCAATCGAACAACAACTGACAGAACTGCGAACGACGCTTCGCCATCATGAATATCTTTATCATGTGATGGATGCGCCGGAAATTCCCGACGCTGAATACGACAGGCTGATGCGCGAACTGCGCGAGCTGGAAACCAAACATCCAGAACTGATTACGCCTGATTCGCCTACTCAACGTGTAGGCGCTGCGCCGCTGGCGGCTTTCAGCCAGATACGCCATGAAGTACCAATGCTGTCACTGGATAACGTTTTTGATGAAGAAAGCTTTCTTGCTTTCAACAAACGTGTGCAGGACCGTCTGAAAAACAACGAGAAAGTCACCTGGTGCTGTGAGCTGAAGCTGGATGGCCTTGCCGTCAGTATTCTGTATGAAAATGGCGTTTTAGTCAGTGCCGCGACCCGTGGCGATGGCACCACCGGGGAAGATATCACGTCTAATGTGCGTACTATTCGCGCCATTCCGCTGAAGCTGCACGGAGAGAATATCCCGGCGCGTCTGGAAGTGCGTGGTGAAGTGTTCCTGCCGCAGGCGGGGTTCGAAAAGATTAACGAAGATGCGCGACGCACGGGCGGGAAAGTTTTTGCTAACCCACGTAATGCGGCAGCTGGTTCACTGCGTCAGCTTGATCCGCGTATTACAGCGAAGCGACCGCTCACTTTTTTCTGCTATGGCGTTGGTGTTCTGGAAGGTGGCGAGCTGCCGGATACTCATCTTGGCCGTTTACTGCAATTTAAAAAGTGGGGGTTGCCGGTCAGCGATCGGGTAACGCTTTGTGAATCGGCGGAAGAAGTGCTGGCGTTCTATCACAAAGTGGAAGAAGACCGCCCGACGCTGGGCTTTGATATCGACGGCGTGGTGATTAAGGTCAACTCACTGGCACAGCAGGAGCAGCTTGGCTTTGTCGCGCGTGCCCCGCGCTGGGCGGTAGCGTTTAAATTCCCGGCGCAGGAGCAGATGACCTTTGTGCGTGACGTCGAGTTTCAGGTTGGGCGTACTGGCGCGATTACGCCTGTTGCGCGTCTGGAACCTGTCCATGTTGCTGGCGTGCTGGTGAGTAACGCAACCTTACACAATGCGGATGAAATCGAACGTCTTGGTTTACGCATTGGCGATAAAGTGGTGATTCGCCGCGCTGGCGACGTGATCCCGCAGGTGGTTAACGTCGTGCTTTCTGAACGCCCGGAAGATACCCGTGAGGTTGTATTCCCGACGCATTGTCCGGTATGTGGTTCTGACGTTGAGCGTGTGGAAGGTGAAGCGGTTGCCCGCTGTACCGGTGGCCTGATTTGCGGTGCGCAGCGTAAAGAGTCGCTGAAACACTTTGTTTCCCGCCGTGCGATGGATGTTGACGGAATGGGCGACAAAATCATCGATCAGCTGGTTGAAAAAGAATATGTCCATACTCCGGCAGATCTGTTCAAACTCACCGCAGGCAAACTGACCGGACTGGAGCGTATGGGGCCAAAATCGGCACAAAACGTGGTTAACGCGCTGGAAAAAGCGAAAGAAACCACCTTTGCTCGCTTCCTCTATGCACTTGGCATCCGTGAAGTCGGCGAGGCCACCGCAGCAGGTCTGGCGGCATATTTCGGCACGCTGGAAGCGCTGGAAGCCGCTTCGATTGAAGAGCTGCAAAAGGTGCCTGATGTTGGCATTGTCGTTGCATCCCACGTTCACAACTTCTTTGCCGAAGAAAGCAACCGCAATGTCATCAGCGAGCTGTTGGCGGAAGGTGTTCACTGGCCTGCGCCGATCGTTATCAACGCGGAAGAGATTGACAGCCCGTTTGCTGGTAAAACCGTGGTGCTTACGGGCAGCTTAAGCCAGATGTCGCGTGATGACGCTAAAGCTCGACTGGTTGAACTGGGCGCGAAAGTCGCGGGCAGCGTGTCGAAGAAAACCGATCTGGTGATTGCCGGAGAAGCGGCAGGTTCTAAACTGGCGAAAGCGCAGGAACTGGGCATTGAAGTCATCGACGAAGCGGAAATGCTGCGTTTGCTGGGTAGCTGAGATGGAAAAAGAGCAGCTGATTGAAATAGCCAATACGATAATGCCGTTTGGCAAATACAAAGGGCGTCGCTTAATCGACCTGCCGGAGGAGTATCTGCTGTGGTTTGCCCGCAAAGATGAGTTCCCGGCAGGGAAGCTCGGTGAGCTAATGCAAATCACGCTGCTGATTAAAACCGAGGGGCTGACGCAACTGGTCCAGCCCCTGAAGCGTCCGCTTTAAGCTTTATCGGCGCTGCTTTCCTGCTGCGCCTGTAACTGTTCGGTCTGGCGTTTGTATCGACGCGCCAGCACCGCACAGACCATCAATTGGATCTGATGGAAAATCATCAGGGGCAGCACCATCATACCGATCACCGATGTGGGGAACAGAATGTTTGCCATCGGGATGCCATTTGCCAGACTCTTTTTCGAACCACAAAAGACGATAGTAATTTCATCTGCCTTATTGAAGCTCAGTCGGCGTGCCATAAAGACGTTAACTACAATCACGATAGCCAGAAGAACGCAGCTGACCACCACGATAAACAGCAATGATCCCCAGCCAACTTTATGCCAGATACCATTAACGACGGCTTCGCTGAACGCTGTATAAACCACCAACAGAATGGACGTCTGGTCAGTTTTCGCAATCCATTTTTTATTGCGCGACACCCAGTCACCAATCCACGGCCGGGAAAGATGCCCCAACACAAACGGCAGCAGCAGTTGCAGCATAATTTTACCGACCTGCTCAAGGCTGCCCCCTGCACCGTGAACATTCATCACCAGACCAACCAGCAATGGTGAAAGGAAAATCCCCAGCAGGCTGGATGCCGACGCAGAACAAACCGCTGCCGCGACGTTACCGCCCGCCATTGACGTGAAGGCGATTGCAGACTGCACGGTAGCCGGGAGAATGCACAAGTAGAGAAAACCGGAGTAGAGCATCGGGTCGACATTTACCGGTTTCCACCAGGCAAACAGTACACCCAGAATCGGAAACAGCACGAAGGTGCTGCACATTACCCACAAATGCAGTCGCCAGTGACCACCGCCAGCAATAATCGCCTCACGCGACAACTTCGCGCCGTGCATAAAGAACAGCAGGGCAATAGCTGCGGTGGTCAGATTTTCAAAGAAGGGGACGAAATCGCCTCTGGCCGGAAAGAAAGAGGCCAGCAACACCACCGTGATCAGGGTTAAGGTGAAAGGATCGAGGATACGAAAAAGTTTCATAAAGACTCCAGATGATCGATGGTTCTATTGTGCTTCTTCCAGTTTGAGAAATAAAATTGATTTATTGCATCCATTCATGAAGAAAACAGATGAATTATTCTTTAAAACAATTAAAGGTTTTCGTCACAGTAGCGCAGGAGAAAAGTTTTAGTCGTGCAGGAGAGCGTATCGGCCTGAGCCAGTCGGCAGTGAGTCACAGTGTGAAGGAACTGGAAAATCATACTGGTGTTCGCCTGCTGGACAGAACCACGCGTGAAGTGGTGCTTACAGATGCAGGGCAGCAGCTGGCTTTGCGTCTTGAGCGACTGCTGGATGAACTGAACAGCACGTTGCGCGATACCGGGCGTATGGGGCAACAACTGAGCGGAAAAGTTCGGGTCGCTGCCAGCCAGACCATTTCCGCGCATCTTATTCCGCAATGCATTGCTGAAAGCCATCGCCGCTATCCAGATATTCAGTTTGTCCTGTACGATCGTCCGCAGCAGTGGGTAATGGAAAGTATTCGCCAGGGAGATGTCGATTTTGGCATCGTCATCGATCCAGGCCCAGTGGGCGATCTGCAATGTGAAGCGATTCTTTCCGAGCCTTTCTTTCTGCTTTGCCATCGCGATAGCGCTTTGGCCGTGGAAGATTATGTACCCTGGCAGGCATTACAGGGAGCGAAATTGGTGTTGCAGGATTACGCGTCAGGCAGCCGACCGCTGATTGACGCAGCGCTGGCGCGCAATGGTATTCAGGCGAATATTGTGCAGGAGATTGGACATCCGGCGACGCTGTTCCCGATGGTAGCCGCAGGCATCGGCATCAGTATTCTTCCCGCACTGGCGCTACCATTGCCTGAAGGTAGCCCACTGGTGGTACAGCGCATTACGCCGGTTGTTGAACGCCAGTTGATGCTGGTGCGCAGGAAGAACCGTTCACTTTCCACCGCCGCTGAAGCGTTATGGGACGTGGTACGAGACCAGGGCAATGCGCTAATGGCTGGTCGGGAAGGGGATCCGTTGTATCAGATATAGATATCGATATGAGTCGTTTTTTCAACAGGATTTAGAAGGGATACATTCAGAGACAAACGCTGCTCTTTCTCCTGCGCCTTTTCTGCCTGCTGTCTCTGCAACTGCGCCAGTTGTGTTTCCAGTAGGGTGATTTGCTGTTGAATCAATTCGGCCTGTTTTTGCTTGTCTTCAGCACTGCCGCTAGTGTCTACAATCTCTTTAATTTGTTGAGTGAGTTTGATGATTTGCTGACTTATCCGCGCGATTTGTGAAGCAACATCGCCACCTTGTGATGCCCTGTTACTACTCTGTGTTTGTATGGAAGGAATTGAAGTTGAAGAGATAGTGGCCATTGTTCAGTCCTCGTCACTGTACGAGGTAATATCGGTAGAAGAACAAGGAACTTGAGAAGAAAAATCAATCTTACAAATCGCAGATAGCAAAAAAGCGCCTTTAGGGCGCTTTTTTACATTGGTGGGTCGTGCAGGATGACTCGCTTCGCTCGCCCTTCGGGCCGTCGCCGCGAGCGGCTCCGTTGTTTCGCTGCGCTCAACTCAAACCTGCTGCAGGTTCGAATCTTTGAGTATCGCAGATAGCAAAAAAGCGCCTTTAGGGCGCTTTTTTACATTGGTGGGTCGTGCAGGATTCGAACCTGCGACCAATTGATTAAAAGTCAACTGCTCTACCAACTGAGCTAACGACCCGAAGTGGTGGGTGATGACGGGATCGAACCGCCGACCCCCTCCTTGTAAGGGAGGTGCTCTCCCAGCTGAGCTAATCACCCACTTCGGTACTTCACATTTTTACAAGAAATTTAGCTGGCGAGAAAGTGGTGGGTGATGACGGGATCGAACCGCCGACCCCCTCCTTGTAAGGGAGGTGCTCTCCCAGCTGAGCTAATCACCCACTTCGGTACTTCACATTTTTACAAGAAATTTAGCTGGCGAGAAAGTGGTGGGTGATGACGGGATCGAACCGCCGACCCCCTCCTTGTAAGGGAGGTGCTCTCCCAGCTGAGCTAATCACCCCCCGCTGTGTGGAGTCGCATTATAGGGAGAGTTCAAAATGAGTCAACGCATTTTCTAAAGAAATTGTTCGTTCGTCGTAAATTTAAGCAAGATGATCGCAAAACAGACCGTGTTGCGCAATTTGTCAACGAAAACAATAATGCGTAAGGTAGAAACCCGAACTACATTGAGGAATCAGGCGGGAGTGATAGAATATCGCCCACTCAATTTTTCCAGGATTTGCCGGTTGTCGGCATCTTTCTAAACGTAAGGCCATTTCATGAAAATCAAAACTCGCTTCGCGCCAAGCCCAACAGGCTATCTGCACGTTGGCGGCGCGCGTACTGCTCTTTACTCCTGGCTTTTTGCACGTAACCACGGCGGTGAGTTCGTGCTGCGTATTGAAGACACCGATCTTGAGCGTTCCACGCCGGAAGCTATCGAAGCCATTATGGATGGCATGAACTGGCTGAGCCTGGAGTGGGATGAAGGTCCGTACTACCAGACCAAACGTTTTGATCGCTACAACGCGGTGATCGATCAGATGCTGGAAGAGGGCACTGCTTATAAATGCTATTGCTCTAAAGAGCGCCTGGAAGCGCTGCGCGAAGAGCAAATGGCGAAAGGTGAGAAGCCGCGTTATGACGGTCGCTGCCGCCACAGCCATGAGCATCATGCTGATGATGAACCGTGTGTTGTACGTTTTGCTAACCCGCAGGAAGGTTCTGTTGTTTTTGACGATCAGATCCGTGGTCCGATCGAGTTCAGCAACCAGGAACTGGACGATCTTATTATCCGCCGTACCGATGGTTCCCCAACCTATAACTTCTGTGTGGTTGTCGATGACTGGGATATGGAAATCACCCACGTTATCCGTGGCGAAGACCATATCAACAACACGCCACGCCAGATCAACATTCTTAAGGCCCTGAAAGCGCCGGTGCCGGTTTACGCGCACGTTTCTATGATCAATGGCGATGACGGTAAAAAACTGTCCAAACGTCACGGGGCAGTCAGCGTAATGCAGTATCGTGATGACGGTTATTTGCCAGAAGCACTGCTGAACTATCTGGTGCGTCTGGGCTGGTCCCACGGCGATCAGGAAATCTTCACTCGTGAAGAGATGATCAAATACTTCACTTTGAATGCCGTCAGCAAATCTGCCAGTGCGTTCAACACCGACAAGCTGCTGTGGCTGAACCATCACTACATTAACGCGCTGCCGCCGGAGTATGTTGCTACTCACTTACAGTGGCACATTGAGCAGGAAAATATCGATACCCGTAACGGCCCGCAGCTGGCTGATCTGGTGAAACTGCTGGGCGAACGCTGCAAGACGCTGAAAGAGATGGCACAGAGCTGCCGTTATTTCTACGAAGATTTTGCTGAGTTCGATGCCGACGCCGCGAAAAAACATCTGCGTCCGGTAGCGCGTCAGCCGCTGGAAGTGGTTCGTGACAAACTGGCCGCGATTACTGACTGGACCGCTGAAAACGTTCATCACGCTATTCAGGCGACGGCGGATGAGCTGGAAGTGGGTATGGGTAAAGTTGGTATGCCGCTGCGTGTCGCCGTAACCGGTGCGGGGCAGTCTCCAGCACTGGATGTTACCGTTCACGCAATTGGTAAGACCCGCAGTATCGAGCGTATCAACAAAGCGCTGGATTTTATTGCTGAACGCGAAAATCAGCAGTAATTAGCGTGTAAAAAGATAAACGGCAGGAGATAATATCCTGCCGTTTTTTATTTATGCTGATTCGTCAATATCGAGACGGGCGAGGAAATTGCGAATTCCTTCACGTGACAAAAATTGCGCGACTTTTTCCTGCTCAATGTCTGTCATATTATCTATCGCGTTGATGATTTGTCGATACGCCGGGGCGCGTGCTCCAGGAGCGTATTCAGCAATTCTCTCTTCAGCTTCCATCAACATTGGTGTGTTATGGAAGGCTGGCGTGTTCTGAATAAACTCGCAAACTTGCGTATCGACCAGAATAAGTCTGGCACGACCGCCTTTCACGCCGGGAAATTTTTCCGTTTTCCAGCCTTTTTCTCTGATCCAACGGTTAACAGTTTGTTTAGCCACACCGAGGCATTCAGCCAGTTCTTCGGTGGTCATTTTATTGCGTAATCTTTTCATATTATTTGCTATCGCGAATCCCTAAGCGTTGTAACAATCCGATAATCCCTTCCCGCAGAAGCAAGGATGTAAACTGTTTTTGTTCAACTGGCGTCATCTCTTTCGCCAGTGTCACCAGCAATACTTCAAGCGGCGCATCACCAGAAAGGGCAGGCGCTTCTCCCTGACCTTCTGGACGTTCAGCATTGCGAATATATTCACGAACCTGTTCATTGACGTGAACCAGTCGGGCTTTGCCACCCTGGACGCCAGGTTTTGGTGACGTTGTCCAGCCTTCCTTGCGTACCCATTTATTAATGGTCTGGCGGCTATAGCCGGTCAGTCTGGCAAGTTCATCTGGTGTCATCCTCTCCTTGAACATAACAATTCCCTGAATGTATGTGGGTCTATTAGTAGTTCATTTTATAACACCACTTTACAGGAAACCGTGACATGAATAACTACTGAATGCGAGCGGTTTTCCAAAATTGTTCATTTGCCTGATTTTTCAGCGATTGAAACTACACGTTGCAATTTGCCGTTGACACATTCGGGCGGAATTCATATGATGCCGCCCGTCAACTCGACAAGCTTTACGTGACGGGGCTATAGCTCAGCTGGGAGAGCGCTTGCATGGCATGCAAGAGGTCAGCGGTTCGATCCCGCTTAGCTCCACCAAATTTTGCACCCAGCAAACTTGGTACGTAAACGCATCGTGGGGCTATAGCTCAGCTGGGAGAGCGCTTGCATGGCATGCAAGAGGTCAGCGGTTCGATCCCGCTTAGCTCCACCAAATTTCCAACCCTCGCTGCAAAGCGGGGGTTTTTTGTCTCTGCTTTTTGCCGCTTTTGTAATACAGTCTACGTCCGGGTTAGTGCCGCCTGGTGAAAGCATCATTGGATGAAAAATCGGCAACAGGCTGGCCCCCTGTTTGCTTCGCGATGCGAATAAACTTATTATTTGTGTGCCTGAAAACCCCGATCAGTGAGAGTAGTGTACTCATGTTTGTGGAGCATAACCTGATAAAAAATATCAAGATATTCACACTAGCGTTTACGCTCACCGTGGTACTTATTCAGCTATCCCGTTTTATTTCGCCACTTGCCATTATCCATTCCAGTTATATCTTTCTGGCGTGGATGCCACTGTGCGTAATGCTGTCAATCTTGTTTATCTTTGGCTGGCGCGGTGTCGTTCCCGTTTTATGCGGGATGTTTTGCACCAATCTGTGGAACTTTCATCTCTCTTTTTTACAGACTGCGGTCATGCTCGGTAGCCAGACGTTTGTCGTGTTGTGTGCCTGCGCAATATTACGCTGGCAGCTGGGGACGCGTTGGCGTTATGGATTGACCAGCCGATATGTCTGGCAACGTCTGTTCTGGCTTGGTTTGGTGACGCCGATCGGCATCAAATGCAGCATGTATCTTGTGGGGAGCTTCTTTGATTTCCCGCTAAAGATATCCACCTTTTTCGGCGATGCGGATGCCATTTTCACGGTCGTTGATTTGCTAAGCCTTTTCACCGCTGTGCTGATTTACAACATGCTTTTCTACTATCTCACTCGCATGATTGTAAGTCCCCACTTTGCGCAGATATTGTGGCGCAGGGATATCGCTCCGTCGTTGGGCAAAGAGAAACGCGCATTTACCTTAAGCTGGCTGGCAGCGTTAAGCGTGCTGCTACTTCTGTTGTGCACACCTTATGAAAACGACTTTATTGCCGGTTACCTGGTACCCGTTTTCTTCATCATCTTTACCCTCGGGGTCGGTAAGCTTCGCTATCCGTTTTTAAATCTCACCTGGGCTGTTTCAACGCTTTGCCTTCTGAATTACAACCAGAACTTTTTGCAAGGGGTGGAAACCGAATATTCGCTGGCATTTATTCTTGCGGTGCTGATTTCCTTTAGCGTTTGCCTGCTCTATATGGTGCGCATTTATCATCGCAGTGAATGGCTTAATCGCCGCTGGCATTTGCAGGCGCTGACAGATCCGTTAACGCTCCTACCCAACTTTCGTGCGTTGGAACAAGCGCCGGAGCAAGAGGCGGGCAAGAGTTTTTGCTGCCTGCGCATTGATAATCTTGAGTTTATGAGTCGTCATTACGGCTTAATGATGCGCGTTCACTGTATCCGCTCAATTTGCCGTACGCTGCTGCCGTTGATGCAGGAAAACGAAAAGTTGTATCAATTGCCGGGTAGTGAACTGCTGTTAGTGCTGAGCGGGCCGGAAACGGAAGGGCGACTCCAGCATATGGTTAACATCCTGAATAGTCGGCAAATTCACTGGAACAATACCGGGCTGGATATGGGCTATGGTGCTGCCTGGGGGCGTTTTGATGGAAATCAGGAAACCCTGCAACCCTTGTTGGGGCAGTTAAGCTGGCTGGCGGAGCAATCCTGCGCACATCATCATGTGCTGGCGCTGGATAGCAGAGAGGAGATGGTTTCCGGGCAGACCACTAAACAGGTGCTATTGCTGAATACCATTCGCACGGCGTTAGATCAGGGTGATTTGCTGCTCTACGCCCAGCCAATTCGCAACAAAGAGGGTGAAGGTTATGATGAGATCCTCGCGCGACTGAAATATGACGGCGGCATTATGACCCCGGATAAGTTTCTGCCCCTTATTGCTCAGTTTAACCTTAGCGCGCGTTTTGATTTGCAAGTGCTGGAATCCTTGTTGAAGTGGCTGGCAACACACCCTTGCGACAAAAAAGGACCGCGCTTTTCAGTCAATTTAATGCCGCTCACGCTGCTGCAAAAGAATATTGCCGGGCGGATTATTCGTCTGTTTAAGCGTTATCACATCTCCCCGCAGGCGGTCATTCTTGAGATCACCGAGGAGCAGGCGTTTTCTAACGCAGAAAGCAGCATGTACAACATCGAGCAGCTGCATAAGTTTGGTTTCCGGATTGCGATTGATGACTTTGGCACCGGATATGCCAACTACGAACGGTTAAAGCGTTTGCAGGCTGATATCATCAAAATTGATGGCGTCTTTGTGAAAGATATTGTCACGAACACGCTGGATGCGATGATTGTGAGATCAATTACCGATCTGGCGAAAGCGAAGTCATTGAGTGTGGTCGCGGAGTTTGTCGAGACGCAACAGCAGCAGGCGCTATTGCATAAGCTCGGGGTGCAATATCTGCAAGGGTATTTGATTGGTCGCCCGCAGCCATTAGCTGATTAACAGGCGTAAAAAAACCGGGGAATTATCCCCGGCTTTTTTATGTATGGTCTTACAGCACCAGTGCTGCGATTGACGCAGACAGCACACTCACCAGGGTAGAGCCGTAAACCAGCTTCAGACCGAAGCGAGAAACCACGTTACCTTGCTCTTCATTCAGGCCTTTAACTGCACCTGCGATAATCCCGATTGAAGAGAAGTTAGCGAAGGAAACCAGGAACACAGAGATGATGCCTTCAGCACGCGGAGAGAGCGTGGAAGCAATTTTCTGCAGATCCATCATCGCAACGAACTCGTTGGAAACCAGTTTGGTCGCCATGATACTGCCCACTTGCAGTGCTTCACTGGAAGGAACACCCATCACCCATGCAATCGGATAGAAGATGTAGCCCAGGATGCCCTGGAAGGAGATGCTGTAGCCAAACCAGCCAGTAACGGTGGCAAACAGTGCGTTCAGCGCGGCGATCAGGGCGATAAAGCCAATCAGCATCGCGGCAACGATAATGGCAACTTTGAAACCTGCCAGAATGTATTCACCCAGCATTTCGAAGAAGCTCTGACCTTCGTGCAGGTTGGACATCTGGATGTTTTCTTCACTGGCATCAACACGGTAAGGATTGATCAGCGACAGCACGATAAAGGTGCTGAACATGTTCAGTACCAGCGCAGCAACGACGTATTTCGGTTCCAGCATGGTCATGTATGCACCAACGATGGACATCGACACGGTGGACATTGCCGTGGCAGCCATGGTGTACATACGATTACGGGAGATTTTGCCGAGGATATCTTTATAGGCAATAAAGTTTTCAGACTGACCCAGAATCAGGGAGCTGACGGCGTTAAAGGATTCCAGTTTGCCCATGCCGTTGACTTTGGAGAGCAGGAAACCAATTGCGCGGATGATCACCGGCAACACGCGAATGTGCTGGAGAATACCGATCAGTGCAGAGATAAAGACGATTGGGCACAGCACTTTCAGGAAGAAGAATGCCAGGCCTTGATCATTCATGCTACCAAAGACGAAGTTAGTCCCTTCGTTGGCAAATCCGAGCAGTTTTTCGAACATTTCGGAGAAGCCTTTCACGAAGCCTAAACCAACGTCGGAGTTCAGGAAGAACCACGCCAGTAACACTTCGATAACAAGCAGTTGAATAACATAACGGATACGAATTTTTTTGCGGTCGCTGCTTACCAGCAGTGCGAGAATCGCAACAACGGCAAGTGCCAGTACAAAATGAAGGACGCGGTCCATATTTGCTCCAAATATGAGGCAGGTTAAATTTCCGTGCACATTCTATGTAACATGGTTAAGGAAAACGAGATCTGACACACACTATAATGACGTCCTGTGACAGGCTTCAAAAATAGTGATCTGTCATACATTTCTGCTATGTTGTGTATGGAAGCTGAAAGTTATGTAAATGTGCTAACATTAAACATAACCATAACATTCAAGTCATCAATCTTTTCGTAGTCATAATCCTGGTCTATCAGAGAAATCACCACAATCCATTTAAATGAATTTGATAATCATTCTCGTTTGGCATAGCATGAAACATAGCAAAGGCTATGTTTTAGAGGCACAAGATGACGAACTATCGCGTTGAGAGTAGCAGCGGACGGGCGGCGCGCAAGATGAGGCTCGCATTAATGGGACCTGCGTTCATTGCGGCGATTGGTTATATCGATCCCGGTAACTTTGCGACCAATATTCAGGCGGGTGCTAGCTTCGGCTATCAGCTACTGTGGGTTGTCGTTTGGGCCAACCTGATGGCGATGCTGATTCAGATCCTCTCTGCCAAACTAGGGATTGCCACCGGTAAAAATCTGGCGGAGCAGATTCGCGATCACTATCCGCGTCCCGTAGTGTGGTTCTATTGGGTTCAGGCAGAAATTATTGCGATGGCAACCGACCTGGCGGAATTTATTGGTGCGGCGATCGGTTTTAAACTCATTCTTGGTGTTTCGTTGTTGCAGGGCGCGGTGCTGACGGGGATCGCGACTTTCCTGATTTTAATGCTGCAACGTCGCGGGCAAAAACCGCTGGAGAAAGTGATTGGCGGGTTACTGTTGTTTGTTGCCGCGGCTTACATTGTCGAGTTGATTTTCTCCCAGCCTAACCTGGCGCAGCTGGGTAAAGGAATGGTGATCCCGAGTTTACCTACTTCGGAAGCGGTCTTCCTGGCAGCAGGCGTGTTAGGGGCGACGATTATGCCGCATGTGATTTATTTGCACTCCTCGCTCACTCAGCATTTACATGGCGGTTCGCGTCAACAACGTTATTCCGCCACCAAATGGGATGTGGCTATCGCCATGACTATTGCCGGTTTTGTCAATCTGGCGATGATGGCTACAGCTGCGGCGGCGTTCCACTTTTCCGGTCATACTGGTGTTGCCGATCTTGATGAGGCTTATCTGACGCTGCAACCGCTGTTAAGCCACGCTGCGGCAACGGTCTTTGGATTAAGCCTGGTTGCTGCGGGGCTGTCTTCAACGGTGGTGGGGACACTGGCGGGGCAGGTGGTGATGCAGGGCTTCATTCGCTTTCATATCCCGCTGTGGGTGCGTCGTACAGTCACCATGTTGCCGTCATTTATTGTCATTCTGATGGGATTAGATCCGACACGGATTCTGGTTATGAGTCAGGTACTGTTAAGTTTTGGTATCGCTCTGGCGCTGGTTCCACTGCTGATTTTCACCAGTGACAGCAAGTTGATGGGCGATCTGGTGAACAGCAAACGCGTAAAACAGACAGGCTGGGTGATTGTGGTGCTGGTCGTGGCGCTGAATATCTGGTTGTTGGTGGGGATGGCGCTGGGATTGTAGTTGAATGAGCGTCGCATCTGGCACTATTGGCGGATGCGGCGTAAACGCCTTATCCGCCCTACGCGTTAAAGAGCCGGTTTGTAGGCCTGATAAGACGCACTAGCGTCGCATCAGGCATTGTGCTCCATTGGCGGACGCGTTTAATGGCGGTGCCCATGACCCCGGCCTTTTCCGCGATGATCGTCACGATCGCGCCAGCCTTCACGATAGCCACGCTCATACGCTTTACGCTTATCCCAGCCACGGTGGTAGCCATTATCATGACGCCACCAACGGTTTTTGCGCCACTCATAATTGCGATGCCAGTAGTCACGGTCGCGCCAGTGACCACCGTCCCAGTAATTACCGTAATGATCGCGATCGCCAATTTGTAATTTGATTGATGGCAGTAGGGTGATTTCACCTGCGTTTGCTGCAAGCGGGGTAAATGCCATCAGGGCGGCCGCCAGAAACAGTGACCTGAACATTGTTATTCTCCTTCACGCTCGAAGCCGTCAGCGGCCTGTTAACGCAATATTACGGGGAGGTAAAGCCCCGTATCATCGCCATAACTCTTAAATCATAAAGGAGAGCATTTTTTGCTAAACGTTATCGTGGGGTGGCTGTTGCTTCGGACGATTGACCATCATCATCGGCTTACCTGCTAATAACAGCCATGCCGGAAGCATGACGATACAGAGCAGCGGTAGCAATGTGGTATTGGGTACAACGACTGCCGCCATAAAAAGACTTAACCAGCCATCGCGTGTTACCACCAGCACGATGCCGAGAATAGCGCAAGAAACGGTTATTGCCGCTGGTACGGCGGGAACGTGCTCATGCAGCATCAACCCTAATGCCACGCCGACAAACACTGCCGGGAAGATTCGCCCACCGCGAAAGCCACTGGCGGCAGCAACGACCAGGGCGGCAAGTTTAATTACCGCCAGCAAAAAGTAATCGCTGGTGCTGAAAGCCTGATTTGCCACCATCTGCTGCATCTCATCCAGCCCTTTAAACAGCGAAACTGGTCCACCAATAACCCCCAGAATACCGAGAATAAATCCGCCAATACCCAGCACGAGCACCGGATTTTTCATTTGATGCATCATCGCGTGCAACCGTGGTAAGCACCATACGGCGACCATCCCTGCTGCGATGGCAATCGCCGCGACAATTGCACCGCTGAGAATATCGGTCATTTCCATCTGTCCGTAATGAGCAATGGGCAGTGAAAAATGAGGATGGAAAAATAATCCGGTAGTAAGTGCACCAGCTGCTGCCGCCATTAACGGCGCAAAGAGACGATCCCATAGCGGAACTTCACTACTGCCATTTAAGGTTTGCGAAAATATCAACGCCGCCGCAACAGGAGTGTCAAACAGTGCGCCGATGGTTCCGGCAGAGGCTAAAATAGTCCACTCCATTCGGTTGACGCGCGGTAACAGACGAGCGCCAATGGCAACCGCAAGGGCGATATTGACGGTCATGATCGGATGTTCCGGCCCCAGGCTGACGCCGCCAGCAAGACCGAGAATTAATGCTACGATAAGTCCAGGTAGCGCAGAGGGCGGAACCGGTGCGCCGATCAGCGGTTCACAGGCGGGGTCTGGTCCGGCATGACCCTGGCTGAAACGGATAACCAACCCCACCGCAATACCCGTTAGCGTTAATACACCGATGATCCAGAGGGGTGAATCCTGGGCTATCCCCAGAGTTCCCGGCAGTCGTTGCCAGAGCAAATTCTGTAATACCGAGGCGATTTTCATCACCACAATCAGAATAAGACTGGACGCAATCCCAATTGCCACGGCGGGGAGCGATAATAACAACATGGTTCTGGCTCGCGGATGGAGCATGTTCTATTCCTTATGCGGGGTCAGATACTTAGTTTGCCCAGCTTGCAAAAAAGCATCGCTGCAATTGGTGCTGAAACGATAAAGTAATTGTGTGACCCAGATCGATATTTACAGGGAGCCTGCCTTTCCGGCGTTGTTGTTATGCCCCCAGGTATTTACAGTGTGAGAAAGAATTATTTTGACTTTAGCGGAGCAGTTGAAGAATGACAAAGTATGCATTAGTCGGTGATGTGGGCGGCACCAACGCACGTCTTGCTCTGTGTGATATTGCCAGTGGTGAAATCTCGCAGGCTAAGACCTATTCAGGGCTTGATTACCCCAGCCTCGAAGCGGTCATTCGCGTTTATCTTGAAGAACATAAGGTCGAGGTGAAAGACGGCTGTATTGCCATCGCTTGCCCAATTACCGGTGACTGGGTGGCGATGACCAACCATACCTGGGCGTTCTCAATTGCCGAAATGAAAAAGAATCTCGGTTTTAGCCATCTGGAAATTATTAACGATTTTACCGCTGTATCGATGGCGATCCCGATGCTGAAAAAAGAGCATCTGATTCAGTTTGGTGGCGCAGAACCGGTCGAAGGTAAGCCTATTGCGGTTTACGGTGCCGGAACGGGGCTTGGGGTTGCGCATCTGGTCCATGTCGATAAGCGTTGGGTAAGCTTGCCAGGCGAAGGCGGTCACGTTGATTTTGCGCCGAATAGTGAAGAAGAGGCCATTATCTTCGAAATATTGCGTGCGGAAATTGGTCATGTTTCGGCGGAGCGCGTGCTTTCTGGCCCTGGGCTGGTGAATTTGTATCGCGCAATTGTGAAAGCTGACAACCGCCTGCCAGAAAATCTCAAGCCAAAAGATATTACCGAACGCGCGCTGGCTGACAGCTGCACCGATTGCCGCCGCGCATTGTCGCTGTTTTGCGTCATTATGGGCCGTTTTGGCGGCAATCTGGCGCTCAATCTCGGGACATTTGGCGGCGTGTTTATTGCGGGCGGTATCGTGCCGCGCTTCCTTGAGTTCTTCAAAGCCTCCGGTTTCCGTGCCGCATTTGAAGATAAAGGGCGCTTTAAAGAATATGTCCATGATATTCCGGTGTATCTCATCGTCCATGACAATCCGGGCCTTCTCGGTTCCGGTGCACATTTACGCCAGACCTTAGGTCACATTCTGTAAATCCTTCCTTTTATATCGGGAGGTAACTCTCCCGATAATCTTTTAAATCATACAGTTTATTCAATTTTTCTTTGTGTCCCCTCACAAGGCCGACCTGCGTCACACTTCCGTACAGCGGGATTAATTCTCCAGTAAATGCATTATTTGTCTGGTAACGGCGATTTGTTTTGCACGTTCATAATTTCACTCGTCAACTATCACTGAACGAGGAATTAACGATGAGTAAGAAACTGATTGCCTTATGTGCCTGCCCGATGGGCCTGGCTCACACCTTTATGGCCGCTCAGGCGCTGGAAGAAGCGGCGGTAGAAGCCGGTTATGAAGTGAAAATTGAAACCCAGGGCGCGGACGGTATCCAGAATCGCCTGACGGCGCAGGATATCGCCGAAGCGACCATCATCATCCACTCCGTGGCAGTTACCCCGGAAGATAACGAACGTTTCGAATCACGCGACGTTTATGAAATCACTTTGCAGGACGCAATTAAAAACGCTGCGGGCATCATCAAAGAAATCGAAGAGATGATTGCCTCTGAACAACAGTAATATTCGACAGGGATAATTGTTATGGCCATTAAAAAACGCAGTGCAACCGTTGTGCCTGGCGCATCCGGTGCGGCAGCGGCAGTTAAGAATCCGCAGGCCTCTAAAACCAGCTTCTGGGGTGAACTCCCGCAGCATGTGATGTCAGGGATTTCACGCATGGTGCCGACCTTAATTATGGGCGGTGTGATCCTCGCTTTCAGCCAGCTGATTGCTTATAGCTGGCTTAAAATTCCTGCTGAGATCGGCATCATGGATGCTCTTAATAGCGGGAAATTCTCCGGTTTCGACCTCTTCTTACTTAAATTTGCCTGGCTGTCGCAGTCCTTCGGCGGCGTGTTGTTTGGTTTTGCCATTCCGATGTTTGCTGCTTTTGTGGCGAACTCTATCGGTGGCAAACTGGCGTTCCCGGCTGGTTTTATCGGCGGGTTGATGTCTACCCAGCCGACGCAACTGCTGAACTTCGATCCCAGCACTATGCAATGGGCGACCTCTTCGCCGGTGCCGTCCACCTTCATTGGTGCGCTGATTATTTCTATCGTCGCGGGTTACCTTGTGAAGTGGATGAACCAGAAAATCCAGTTACCGGATTTCCTGTTAGCGTTCAAAACCACATTTTTGCTCCCGATTCTTTCCGCCATTTTTGTCATGCTGGCGATGTACTACGTCATCACCCCCTTTGGTGGCTGGATCAACGGCGGTATCCGTACTGTGCTGACTGCCGCAGGTGAGAAGGGCGCGCTGATGTACGCAATGGGGATCGCCGCGGCGACAGCAATCGACCTTGGTGGCCCGATCAACAAAGCCGCAGGTTTTGTTGCCTTCAGCTTTACCACTGACCACGTATTACCGGTCACCGCTCGTTCTATCGCTATCGTTATTCCGCCGATTGGTCTGGGGCTGGCGACCATTATCGACCGTCGTTTAACCGGCAAACGCCTGTTCAACGCTCAACTTTATCCGCAGGGTAAGACCGCCATGTTCCTGGCGTTTATGGGGATCAGTGAGGGTGCGATTCCGTTTGCGCTGGAAAGCCCCATCACCGCCATTCCGTCGTATATGGTCGGCGCTATTGTCGGCTCAACCGCCGCTGTCTGGCTGGGCGCAGTGCAATGGTTCCCGGAGTCCGCTATCTGGGCATGGCCGCTGGTCACTAACCTGGGCGTCTATATGGCGGGGATCGCGCTGGGGGCAGTCATAACTGCGCTGATGGTGGTGTTCCTGCGTCTGATGATGTTCCGTAAAGGCAAATTGTTAATCGATAGCCTGTAAGAAGGAAAATCCAGATGACATTACTCGCTTCGCTGCGCGACTGGCTTAAGGCGCAACAACTGGATGCAGTGCTTCTCTCCTCACGGCAGAACAAACAGCCGCATCTGGGGATCTCCACCGGATCAGGTTATGTGGTGATTAGCCGTGAAAGTGCGCACATTCTGGTGGATTCGCGCTATTACGTTGAGGTGGAAGCCCGTGCGCAAGGCTACCAGCTGCATTTGCTTGACGCGACGAACACGCTTACCACTATCGTCAATCAAATCATTGCCGATGAACAGTTGCAAACGCTCGGTTTTGAGGGCCAGCAGGTGAGTTGGGAAACCGCGCACCGCTGGCAGTCTGAACTCAATGCGAAACTGGTTAGCGCCACGCCGGATGTGCTGCGGCAAATCAAAACGCCAGAGGAGGTGGAGAAAATCCGCCTCGCCTGTGGGATTGCTGATCGCGGTGCAGAGCATATTCGCCGCTTTATTCAGGCGGGGATGAGCGAGCGCGAGATAGCCGCTGAACTGGAGTGGTTTATGCGCCAGCAGGGCGCAGAAAAAGCCTCTTTTGACACCATTGTCGCCAGTGGCTGGCGTGGGGCGCTGCCGCACGGCAAAGCCAGCGACAAGATTGTTGCAGCGGGCGAGTTTGTCACTCTCGATTTCGGTGCGCTGTATCAGGGCTACTGCTCTGATATGACGCGCACCTTGCTGGTGAATGGCGAAGGGGTGAGCGCCGAATCTCACCCGCTGTTTAACGTCTATCAAATTGTCCTGCAGGCACAGCTCGCAGCAATCTCCGCGATTCGCCCCGGCGTGCGCTGCCAGCAGGTTGACGATGCCGCGCGCCGGGTCATTACAGAAGCAGGTTATGGCGACTATTTCGGTCATAACACCGGTCACGCTATCGGCATTGAAGTTCATGAAGATCCGCGTTTTTCACCGCGGGACACCACGACGCTACAGCCAGGCATGTTACTGACCGTGGAGCCGGGGATTTATTTGCCAGGGCAAGGGGGCGTGCGCATCGAAGATGTTGTGCTGGTTACCCCGCAAGGCGCAGAAGTGCTCTACGCCATGCCGAAAACAGTGTTGCTCACGGGAGAGGCATAATGGATTTATCGCTATTAAAAGCGTTGAGCGAGGCAGATGCGATCGCCTCCTCGGAACAGGAAGTGCGGCAGATCCTGCTGGAAGAAGCGGATCGCCTGCAAAAAGAAGTGCGATTTGATGGTCTGGGATCGGTGCTGATCCGCCTGAATGAATCGACAGGTCCGAAGGTGATGATCTGTGCGCATATGGACGAAGTGGGATTTATGGTGCGCAGCATCTCCCGCGAAGGGGCGATTGATGTGCTGCCGGTTGGCAACGTACGCATGGCTGCCCGCCAGCTGCAGCCGGTGCGCATCACCACCCGTGAAGAGTGCAAAATTCCAGGCCTGCTTGACGGCGACCGGCAGGGGAATGACGTCAGCGCCATGCGCGTGGACATTGGTGCGCGCTCCTATGACGAAGTGATGCAGGCGGGAATTCGTCCCGGCGATCGCGTCACGTTTGATACCACTTTTCAGGTTCTCCCTCACCAGCGAGTGATGGGGAAAGCCTTTGATGACCGCCTCGGTTGCTATCTGCTGGTGACGTTACTGCGCGAACTGCACGACGCCGAACTACCTGCGGAAGTGTGGCTGGTGGCAAGTTCCAGCGAAGAGGTGGGATTACGCGGCGGGCAAACTGCCACCCGCGCGGTGTCGCCGGACGTCGCCATTGTGCTTGATACCGCCTGCTGGGCGAAAAACTTTGATTATGGCGCGGCTAACCATCGCCAGATTGGTAACGGGCCGATGCTGGTGTTAAGCGACAAGTCGCTGATTGCGCCGCCAAAACTTACCGCCTGGGTCGAAACCGTGGCGGCAGAAATTGGCGTGCCGTTGCAGGCAGATATGTTCAGCAACGGCGGCACGGACGGCGGGGCGGTGCACTTAACCGGCACCGGCGTGCCCACAGTGGTGATGGGGCCAGCAACCCGCCATGGACATTGCGCCGCATCGATTGCCGATTGCCGCGACATTTTGCAGATGCAGCAACTTTTATCTGCCCTTATTCAACGTCTTACGCGTGAGACGGTTGTTCAACTGACGGATTTCAGATGATCTCCTGATTAACCCGGAGCGGTTATGTTAACGATTCAATTTCTCTGTCCTTTGCCTAACGGTCTACATGCTCGTCCGGCGTGGGAACTTAAAGAACAGTGCAGCCAGTGGCAAAGCGAAATCACTTTTATTAACCATCGCCAGAACGCAAAGGCAGATGCGAAAAGCTCGCTGGCGCTGATTGGCACCGGCACCCTATTTAATGACAGTTGCAGCCTGAACATTAGCGGCAGCGATGAAGAGCAGGCGCGGCGCGTGCTGGAAGAGTACATCCAGGTGCGCTTTATCGACAGCGACAGCGTTCAGCCTACGCAGGCAGAACTGACGGCGCATCCGCTGCCGCGTTCATTAAGCCGCCTTAACCCGGATTTACTGTACGGCAATGTGCTGGCAAGCGGCGTCGGCGTGGGTACGCTGACCCTGTTACAAAGCGACAGCCTCGACAGTTATCGGGCAATCCCCGCCAGTGCGCAAGATTCCACCCGGCTGGAGCACAGCCTGGCAACGCTTGCCGAGCAACTGAACCAGCAATTGCGTGAGCGTGACGGCGAAAGCAAAACTATCCTCAGCGCCCATTTGTCGCTGATTCAGGATGATGAATTTGCAGGCAATATCCGTCGCCTGATGACAGAACAGCATCAGGGGCTGGGGGCGGCGATCATCAGCAATATGGAGCAGGTTTGCGCCAAACTTTCTGCCTCTGCCAGCGATTATCTGCGCGAACGTGTTAGCGACATTCGCGATATCAGCGAACAGTTGCTGCATATCACCTGGCCGGAACTGAAGCCGCGCAACAAGCTGGTGCTTGAAAAACCGACCATTCTGGTGGCTGAAGATTTAACCCCAAGCCAGTTTTTGAGCCTTGATTTGAAAAATCTTGCGGGCATGATTCTGGAGAAAACCGGGCGCACCTCGCATACACTGATTCTGGCCCGTGCCTCGGCGATCCCGGTACTGAGTGGCTTGCCGCTGGATGCGATTGCCCGTTATGCCGGGCAACCTGCAGTGCTTGACGCCCAGTGCGGCGTGCTGGCGATTAACCCGAATGACGCGGTGAGCGGTTATTATCAGGTCGCGCAGACGCTGGCGGATAAACGCCAAAAACAACAGGCGCAGGCTGCCGCGCAGCTGGCCTATTCCCGTGATAACAAGCGTATTGATATTGCGGCGAATATCGGCACCGCTCTGGAAGCGCCAGGCGCGTTTGCCAACGGCGCGGAAGGTGTCGGGCTGTTCCGTACCGAAATGCTCTATATGGATCGCGACAGCGCGCCGGACGAGCAGGAGCAATTTGAAGCCTACCAGCAGGTGCTACTGGCGGCGGGCGACAAGCCGATTATCTTCCGCACGATGGACATCGGCGGCGATAAAAGCATTCCTTATCTGAATATTCCCCAGGAAGAGAACCCGTTCCTCGGCTATCGCGCGGTACGTATTTACCCGGAATTTGCTGGCCTGTTCCGCACTCAACTGCGGGCCATTTTGCGCGCCGCCAGTTTCGGCAACGCCCAGTTGATGATCCCGATGGTTCACAGCCTCGATCAGATCTTATGGGTGAAAGGCGAGATCCAAAAAGCGATCGTTGAGCTTAAGCGCGATGGCCTGCGTCATGCAGAGACGATTACGCTTGGGATCATGGTGGAAGTTCCGTCGGTGTGCTACATCATCGACCACTTCTGCGATGAGGTCGATTTCTTCAGTATCGGCTCCAACGATATGACCCAGTATCTGTATGCGGTCGATCGTAATAACCCGCGCGTATCGCCGCTATATAACCCGATTACGCCATCGTTCCTGCGCATGTTGCAGCAAATAGTTACCACTGCGCATCAGCGGGGCAAATGGGTAGGCATTTGCGGTGAACTGGGCGGTGAAAGCCGTTATCTGCCGCTACTGCTTGGGCTGGGCCTGGATGAGCTGAGTATGAGTAGCCCGCGTATTCCGGCGGTGAAAAGCCAGCTTCGTCAACTGGATAGCGAGGCGTGTCGGGAACTGGCGCGTCAGGCATGTGAATGCCGCAGTGCGCAGGAAATTGAAGCGTTACTCACCGCCTTTACGCCGGAAGAAGACGTTCGCCCACTGCTGGCGCTGGAGAATATCTTTGTTGATCAGGATTTTAGCAATAAAGAGCAGGCGATCCAGTTCCTGTGCGGCAACCTCGGCGTTAACGGGCGCACTGAACATCCGTTTGAGCTGGAAGAAGATGTCTGGCAGCGGGAAGAGATTGTTACCACCGGCGTTGGTTTTGGCGTAGCGATCCCGCACACCAAATCTCAGTGGATCCGTCATTCCAGTATCAGCATTGCCCGGCTGGCGAAACCGATTGACTGGCAGTCAGAAATGGGCGAAGTCGAACTGGTGATCATGCTGACGCTGGGTGCTAACGAAGGGATGAATCATGTGAAAGTCTTCTCGCAGCTGGCGCGTAAACTGGTGAATAAAAACTTCCGCCAGTCGTTGTTTGCCGCGCAAGATGCACAAAGTATCCTGACGCTGCTGGAAACAGAATTAACCTTCTGACGTTAGCCCTGAAAACGGGCGCTGTACTCTCCCGGCGTCAGACCAAACTGACGCCGGAAAACGCGACAAAAATAGTCGCTATCCGGAAAACCGCAACGCTGTGCCACTTCATGAATTGACAGATGATATTTCTGCAAAATCATCCTCGCCTTCGCCATTCGCACCCAACGCACATACTCGATAAAACGCATCGTTCCATGCTGAGCAAACAGTTTTGACAGATGATTGGGCGTGATATTAAAAAACTGCGCCACGCTCTCGCGGGTGAGCGGCTGGGCATAATTATCCTGAACCCAGTTACAAATGCTGTGATAGAGAAAATCGCCGCGCGGTTGCGAATTACCCGGCGGCATATTCACCACGTTGCGGCAAAGATGCAGCAAACTTAACACCAGTGGCTGAATGATATTCTGCTCCAGCGGCGAACGGCTAAGATGAGTGAGGGCGGTAAGCATCGCTTCACCTTCACCGCGTTGCAGGCTGGGAAGCTGGATCTGGCGAGCAGGATGCAACAACGACGTGGTGCGGCTATCGTAAAACGATAACCCAAGCCAGGTCGGTGCGAACACCAGGCTTAACAGCATCACCGGTTTGTTGTTGATCGGTAAATTAGCCGCGCGTGCCGGAATAAACAGCATTTCTCCTTCCACCATTCGCTGCTGCTTTGCTTCCAGCAGGTTGCCGTATTCGCCGCGCAGCACGATATCCAGACGGGGAAAATCAATACATAAACTGCCCACCGGCAACGAGGCAGGCTGGCTGGCAAACCAGACGCGCCCCAGTAGTTGCGGGTTAAGCACCAGGCCGCTGAACAGATCGGCGAAAAATTGTTGATCGGCGGGCAAGCCTGGTGCTTTCATGAAAGTTCCCGATTAAAGATGCATTAACTGGCGAAATTCTTTTACTTTGCTGCGGCTGACTGGCACTTCAAAATCCAGATCTTTCAGCCGCAGAATATAGGTGTTATTAAACCACGGTTCGATTTCGCGGATTTTGTTCAGATTGACACAAAATGAGCGATGGCAGCGGAAAAAATGCGACGGCGGCAGTTTGCTGCAAAATTCGGTAATGTTCATCGGCATTACGTAGGATTCACGCCGCGTATAGACAAAGGTCATTTTCTCGTGCGCTTCGGCGTAATAGATATCGTTAATTGGCGTGACGATTATTCGCTCATCTTTCACCAGATTAATGGTGTCATTCTCACGCGTTACCGTCGCGGCAGGCGTGCTGCTGGTCTGCTGTTGTTGCCAGGCCGCTTCCAGTTTTTGCAGCATCCCGGTAATGCGTGACTCCTGATACGGTTTGAGAATGTAGTCAAACGCCTCCAGTTCAAACGCTTCTACCGCATGTTCTTTCCACGCGGTGATGAACACAATAAACGGTTTATGGGCGAACTGGCTGATGTTTTGCGCCAGCAACACACCATCCAGCGACGGAATATTGATATCCAGAAAAATGGCGTCGACGCGGTTATGCTGCAAAAACTTCAACACGTCCAGACCGTCGTCAAAGGTGCCGACAATCTCCATCTGGCTGTGCTCTTTAATTAGCCAGCTCAGTTCCTGTTGTGCCAGGAATTCGTCTTCAACAATGATGACTTTCACAATATCACTCCGGCTCAAAGCAATAACGTAGCCTGTGAGGCGACTGGGGTGCGTTGGTTAGGAATGTAAAACGCAATTTCCGTTCCTGGTTCCAGGCGGCGGATATGCAGCCCCTCGCCATACAATAACTTCACGCGATGATGAACATTCAGCAGGCCAATTTTATTGCCCGGCATTTCATTCGCTTCGACCCGCTCAATCACCTTTGGATCGATGCCGTGCCCGGTATCCCGCACCGCAATGCGTACCCGATTGCCGCACTCTGCAACGCTGATGGTGACAACGCCTTTACCTTTGCAAGGCTGGATACCGTGGACAATGGCATTCTCCACCAACGGCTGGATCAGCAGGCTGGGAATGCAGCAATTCACCTCTTCATCAATATCATAGATAACCGTGAGCTTGTCGCCAAAGCGGGCCTGCTCAATGGCAATATAGTCTTTAATTTGATACAGCTCTTTTTTGATATCGATTTGCTCATCGTCTTTTAATTCAATGTTATAGCGCAGATAACGCGACAGATTAAAGATCAGCTGGCGAGCGGTATCCGGATTCAGACGGATTGACGATGAAATAGCGTTCAAAGCGTTAAACAGAAAATGGGGATTAATTTTGCTTTGCAGGGCGCGAAGCTCTGCCTTATTTGCCATTTCACGTAGCTGCTCGGCGCGTGAAACCTCCAGTTGCGTGGAGATGATTTGCGACAGACCAACCGCCATTTCCTGTAATGACGAGGTTATCTGATGTGCGTGGCAGTAGTAAATTTTCAGCGTTCCGGTCACAACGCCTTTCTCCCAAAGCGGGATCACCAGCATCGAGTGGATTTCCGGCGTACGGTGGGCTTCATCATTGTTTTTAATGATGATTTTTCCGTAATTCATCGCCTGACGGGTCGTCGGGCTAATGAAGTCATCGCCATTCTGATAGTTATGCTCACCCACGCCAACATAGGCCAGCACATGATCGGTATTAGTAATCGCCACCGCATCGGCGTGAATGTCATCGCGGATAATTTCGCAGACCTTGCGTAATGACTCGCTATTGACATGGCGAAACAGCGGTAGCGTTTTGTTGGCGATATCCAGCGCCAGCTTGGCCTGCCGCGCGGCGCTGGCCTCTTTTTCGCCCTCAACGCTTTGCACCAGAAGCACAATAAAGCCGATACAGACGCTACCGAGGATCATTGGAATGCCGATTTTAGAGACGATATCGATCCCCAACGCGGTAGTTGGTGCCCAGACAATTACCAGAATCATGGTCAACGTCTCACACAACATGCCGCCGAGAATACCGACGCGCCAGCGCTGTGCTTTGGGGATTTTCAGGTTGATCCAGCCCGATATACAACCCGCCAGAATGCTGGTGATAAAGCAGGGGATCGCCGTCACGCCGCCGATATCAATTAAATACCGGTGAATACCCGCAATCACGCCGGTAATGATGCCTACCCACGGGCCAAACAGAATCCCGCCGGACATCACCGCGATAATACGTACGTTCACCAGCGAGCCTTCTACGGGAACGCCGGACCAGGTGCTGAACAGGGCGAACAGCGAGAAAATGGCGGTAACGGCGAGCAATTCTTTTGGGGAGTGCGCCGACTTGTGCAACAGTTCGCGAAACAGGCGGATACGGATGAGAAAGAACAGGCAGATAAGCATTAACGCTGCCCGATCGAAGACCGCCAGCAGCATGTTGAATATTTCGTGCACGGGTGACTCTGAATAAGGATTAAACCTCTATGATAGGTAACCTGAAGGCTGATGACCAGCAGGCCGTTTTTGAGGAAAAACCATAAATTTAAAAGGGGATTGAAAGATAAATGGTGTATTAGCAATGTATCTCTTGATAATGCGCTTCTGGATGGTAAATTTATTGAAATTATAATGTTAATAAAATTGGTGGTAATTTTCTTGTTAGCGTAGAAAAATTTCCTGTTTTTGAAGTTGAGTTCCTCATTTAAAGCCATTGATAAAAATGTTCTAAAACGCTGGACAGACAGAAATTAATCAGGCTATTTTCAAAACAGCCACCATTGTGGCAGCGTCGCTCGGACGGTCCGGGCGCTAACGTTAATCTGAGGAAATTATGGCTGACACTCGCCCTGAACGTCGCTTTACGCGCATTGATCGTCTCCCGCCCTACGTTTTTAACATCACCGCTGAACTGAAAATGGCTGCGCGTCGGCGCGGCGAAGATATTATCGATTTCAGCATGGGTAACCCGGACGGTGCGACTCCGCCGCATATCGTCGAAAAATTATGTACTGTGGCCCAGCGCCCGGACACGCATGGTTACTCCACTTCACGCGGCATTCCGCGGTTACGTCGCGCCATTTCCCGCTGGTATCAGGATCGCTACGACGTTGAAATCGACCCGGAATCAGAAGCCATCGTCACTATTGGTTCGAAAGAGGGCCTGGCGCATCTGATGCTGGCGACGCTGGATCATGGTGACACGGTGCTGGTGCCGAATCCAAGTTACCCGATCCATATTTATGGCGCGGTGATTGCCGGGGCGCAGGTACGCTCAGTGCCGCTGGTGGAAGGTGTCGATTTCTTCAACGAACTGGAGCGAGCCATTCGTGAAAGTTATCCGAAACCGAAGATGATGATCCTCGGCTTCCCGTCAAACCCAACCGCGCAATGCGTGGAACTGGAGTTCTTCGAAAAAGTAGTGGCGCTGGCGAAACGCTACGATGTGCTGGTGGTCCATGACCTGGCCTATGCCGATATCGTCTACGATGGCTGGAAAGCGCCGTCAATTATGCAGGTACCGGGTGCACGCGATGTGGCAGTCGAGTTCTTTACGCTGTCGAAAAGCTACAACATGGCGGGCTGGCGTATCGGCTTTATGGTTGGCAACAAAACGCTGGTCAGCGCCCTGGCTCGTATTAAAAGCTATCACGATTACGGCACCTTTACGCCGTTGCAGGTGGCGGCGATTGCGGCGCTGGAGGGCGATCAACAGTGCGTGCGCGACATTGCCGAACAGTACAAACGCCGCCGTGATGTATTGGTTAAAGGGCTGCATGAAGCGGGCTGGATGGTTGAAATGCCGAAGGCTTCGATGTATGTCTGGGCGAAAATCCCGGAACCATATGCGGCCATGGGATCGCTGGAATTTGCCAAGAAGCTCCTTAACGAAGCGAAGGTTTGTGTCTCGCCGGGGATTGGCTTTGGCGACTATGGTGATACGCATGTTCGCTTTGCACTGATTGAAAACCGCGACCGTATTCGTCAGGCCATCAGAGGGATTAAAGCGATGTTCCGTGCCGACGGTTTACTACCCGCCAGCAGCAAACATATTCACGAAAACGCGGAATAAACACCGTCGTCAGAAATGCAAACAGGAGCCTGATGGCTCCTGTTTTTCATTGCACAGTTTGCTTTTAGATCATCAGGGCAAAAGTACCGGCCCAAACGATGACCATAAAAGAAATGCCCATAAAGAAATATTTCACTTTACATCTCTCCGCGTAATTACTGTTACGCCTGAATGACTTCATTACACCTGATACAGTGAGTTGACACCGGGCAAAGCGACCTTAAAAGCCCTGTATTTTACCGTGGGCATCACCCCAGAATTCTGAGCTAAACTGCTCGAGACGGCGCTAATGTACGCCTAAAACTGAAACGAGACAAGAGGCATTTTCTTATTTACTTTTAGTAACTTACAAGTGTCTCATATCGGCGACAGTTTAATTTCTGACGGTAATAATTAGATATTCAGCGAAGGAAAAAACCTTAAGAAAAAAGCCATAAAAACCATGAGGTTATTATGGCCGATTTGAGGAGGGAAAGAGTAAGAGCAGTTTGTTAAATGTACAACGACGATTCTCCCACCGGGCGCGTTTTAAAGCGACGGTGGATCCAGAGGTACTGCTCCGGTGCGCGCATGATCTCTTTCTCGATAATCTTGTTCATATAGGCAGCGGCTTGATTTTCATCTGTCGGGTAGCCTTCCATCTCTGGGGTGATGAACAAACGATATCCGCTGTAATCCGCTTTTCTTACCATCGTTACGGTCAACATGGCTGCGCCAGAGAGACGGGAGAGAACATAGGTGCCATTGGTTGTGGCGACATTTTCCACCGCAAAGAACGGCGCGAAGGAGCTGCCTTTACGACCATAATCCTGATCGGGAGCAAACCATACCGCTTCACCTTTCTTCAGTGCACCGACAATGCCGCGCAGATTATTTCTGCCGATCATCGCTTTGTTAGAGCGCATGCGCCCACGGGTCTGCACCCATTCCATCAGCTGATTATTATGTGGACGATAGGTAGCCATCATTGGTTGGCACAGTCCCATCACGCGGCCGCCCAGTTCCAGCGACATAAAATGGACGCCGACAACCATTACGCCGCGATTTTGCATTTGTGCGCGTTTAAGGTTATCCAACCCTTCAACATCAAACCATTTACGTACGCGACTGTCGGGCCAGAACCATGCCATGCCGGTTTCTACCAGCGCCATACCGAGTGAACGAAAGTTTTCGGCAATCATCTTCTCGCGTTCTTCCGCAGAATGCTGCGGGAAACAAAGTTCCAGGTTTTTACGGGCGATAGATTCACGACGTTTCAGGAATGGTCGCGCCATTGCGCCAATACGCGTGCCGAGAAAGCAGAGAACAGGATAAGGAAGCTGTACCCAAAGCCAGAGTACACCAAGCCCAAACCATGTGAGCCAGTAGCGAGGATGTAGAAACTCGCGGGAAAATTTGCATTGTGGAAACATAGTTACCTTCTGTAGATACGAATTGTTGTATCGCAGAAGATTCCATGTCGACAGCGGTACACTCAATTGGTTGGGCCATCATGTACGACAATGGTTCCTGTAAAGAGTGTAAAGACTAGTCAGGACATAACCACGAGGAGCATGAATGCGGTATCTGTACTTTATCACTCGCTGACTGCTTTCAGCTACTGATTATTAATCGTGCAAAGTAAATATTTTTCCGTACACAACAGTCTTGCATTTAACATGCTGTTTTCATTGATGCTTAGCAAAAATTGCCAGAGGTTAAGGATTGTCTTACTATTAAAGTGACTGAAGTTACAGGTTTTTTAGCGCGGCAGGAGGTTGAGCTATGATTTATTTATGGATGTTTCTCGCCCTGTGTATTGTCTGCGTAAGCGGCTACATCGGTCAGGTACTGAACGTGGTATCGGCGGTCTCTTCTTTCTTCGGCATGGTGATCCTCGCTGCACTCATTTATTACTTCACCATGTGGTTAACTGGCGGTAATGAACTGGTGACGGGGATATTTATGTTTCTTGCCCCGGCTTGTGGCTTGATGATTCGCTTTATGGTGGGGTATGGCAGGCGGTAGTGGGTCAGGATGGCTCATTTGGGCAGGTGTTCACATCAGCATCAGACATGATTGTTCACCTGCCATGTGACAGACGCTATCGCACAGGATGAATAAGATAATTCGCCTTTGTCGGAAAAGGGGGCGGCATTTCTTCTGTGAGGTTTAATGGTGGCGCATCTTCTCTCATCTTAAACAAAATCGCCTGTGATGGCTGAAGTTTTGTAGAGTGTGTGGTCGTCATCGCTGATGTTTTTTCAGTCTCTTTATAGCTCCTCTCACTTCCACCACCAGAAATGGAAAATGCAAAAACATTGCATGCCATAATAGAGACCAATAAAAATAAGCTGAAAAGTATTAAGTTTACTTTCATAGAAAGTTATCCTGAAAATGGTTCACTGAGAACCTACGATGTTATGGCTGTATTTACATTTAATTAATCAGTATTTACATCGATATAATAAATGACATCTCTTTGTGGTATATAAGAATAGTTCTCTGCGACAGGAAGCATATTCCTACAACTGTAAGACTAAATGCCGCTTTGCGATAATAACTACAACTGTAAGACAATCCTTTCAAAATGACCGTTGCTCTCTGATTTCTCATTTCATGCTCACCCAATATGATGGCGGCGTTTTCTAAAACTGTTAAAGAATGAGGTAAGTATGAAACGTTTAATTATGGCCACGATGGTCACAGCAATTCTGGCATCTTCAACTGTATGGGCTGCTGATAATGCTCCGGTAGCGGCACAACAGCAAACTCAGCAAGTTCAGCAAACCCAGAAAACGGCAGCGGCAGCAGAGCGTATCTCTGAACAAGGTTTATATGCGATGCGTGATGTGCAGGTAGCGCGCCTGGCTCTGTTTCATGGCGATCCAGAAAAGGCAAAAGAACTGACCAATGAAGCTTCCGCTTTGCTGTCAGATGACAGTACCGAATGGGCAAAGTTCGCTAAGCCAGGTAAAAAGACCAATCTCAATGATGACCAATATATTGTCATTAATGCATCTGTCGGAATTTCTGAGAGTTATGTAGCAACTCCCGAAAAAGAAGCCGCGATAAAAATTGCCAATGAAAAAATGGCGAAAGGGGATAAAAAGGGCGCAATGGAAGAGCTTCGCCTGGCCGGTGTTGGCGTAATGGAAAACCAATATCTGATGCCACTTAAACAGACTCGTAATGCACTTGCTGATGCGCAGAAACTGCTTGATAAAAAGCAATACTACGAGGCAAACCTGGCGCTTAAAGGTGCGGAAGATGGAATCATCGTCGATAGCGAAGCACTGTTTGTGAACTAATGCTGACAGGCAGTATATTGAGGTAAAGGATTTAACTCCCTCCAGCCGACAATTTTTTATGACCACAATACGACAGGTTGTGGTCATAAAATTATTTGGCGCTCGCGGTGCTATAAACTCGCATTTTATATTCCTCAAAGTAAACCGCAATAATCCCGTGTCATCACAAATCATTTATTATGTTATGTTTTATGGTACGCTTTAAAAAGCGTAATCATACCCTTGCTTGTAAATCACCGGCGCTTCTTACAGTTGTAAGAATAACATCACAAATGTCGCGACTCTCTCTGATTACCACGAATCAATATTTATCATATTCTTCTTTTCGTCCTCACTACTTACCATGCAGAAAGGAATTGGAAGTGGCGATGAAATGATTTTCAGCACTTGATACAGGATTTTAAAAATATCGAGTGCAGCTACGACGATATTTTGCGGGTTATTTATAGAAGATATTACGCCTTAAATAAACGCTAAATTAACACATATTTAATTAACTAATAGGTATTGCTATGTCAACTCCACTTCAAGGAATTAAAGTTCTCGATTTCACCGGTGTGCAATCTGGCCCATCTTGTACTCAAATGCTGGCCTGGTTTGGCGCTGACGTTATTAAAATTGAACGTCCCGGCGTTGGTGACGTAACGCGTCACCAGCTGCGAGATATTCCTGATATCGATGCGCTTTACTTCACCATGCTTAACAGTAACAAACGTTCTATTGAGTTAAATACCAAAACAGCGGAAGGCAAAGAGGTAATGGAAAAGCTGATCCGCGAAGCTGATATCTTAGTCGAGAACTTTCATCCAGGGGCCATTGATCACATGGGCTTCACCTGGGAGCATATTCAAGAAATCAATCCACGTCTGATTTTTGGTTCGATCAAAGGGTTTGATGAGTGTTCGCCTTATGTGAATGTAAAAGCCTATGAAAACGTTGCTCAGGCAGCGGGTGGCGCGGCATCCACTACGGGTTTTTGGGATGGTCCGCCGCTGGTAAGCGCTGCAGCGTTGGGTGACAGCAACACCGGAATGCATTTGCTGATCGGTTTACTTGCTGCTTTGCTGCATCGCGAAAAAACGGGGCGTGGGCAACGAGTCACCATGTCAATGCAGGATGCCGTATTGAACCTTTGCCGCGTGAAATTACGTGACCAGCAGCGTCTCGATAAATTGGGTTATCTGGAAGAATACCCGCAGTATCCGAATGGTACATTTGGTGATGCAGTTCCCCGCGGTGGTAATGCAGGTGGTGGCGGTCAGCCTGGCTGGATCCTGAAATGTAAAGGCTGGGAAACCGATCCTAACGCCTATATTTATTTCACTATTCAGGAGCAAAACTGGGAAAACACCTGTAAAGCCATCGGCAAACCAGAATGGATTACCGATCCGGCATACAGTACAGCCCATGCACGACAGCCACATATTTTCGATATTTTTGCTGAAATCGAAAAATACACTGTCACTATTGATAAACATGAAGCGGTGGCCTATTTGACTCAGTTTGATATTCCTTGTGCACCGGTTTTAAGTATGAAAGAAATTTCACTTGATCCCTCTTTGCGCCAAAGTGGCAGTGTTGTTGAAGTGGAACAACCGTTGCGTGGAAAATATCTGACCGTTGGTTGTCCAATGAAATTCTCTGCCTTTACGCCGGATATTAAAGCTGCGCCGCTATTAGGTGAACATACCGCTGCTGTATTGCAGGAGCTGGGTTATAGCGACGATGAAATTGCTGCAATGAAGCAAAACCACGCCATCTGATATTAACGGGGGCTTCTGGCTCCCAATTTATAAAAATTTCGAGGTTATTAATCATGTCAGATCAACTTCAAATGACAGATGGTATGCATATCATCGTTGAAGCATTAAAACAGAATAATATTGACACTATTTATGGTGTTGTAGGTATTCCTGTGACGGATATGGCACGCCATGCCCAGGCGGAAGGCATTCGTTATATTGGTTTTCGTCATGAGCAGTCGGCAGGCTATGCCGCTGCGGCAAGCGGTTTTCTTACCCAAAAACCGGGGATCTGCCTGACAGTTTCTGCGCCAGGATTCCTCAATGGTTTGACCGCATTGGCCAACGCAACGGTAAATGGTTTTCCGATGATCATGATTAGCGGCTCCAGCGACCGCGCGATCGTCGACCTACAGCAAGGTGATTATGAAGAGCTGGACCAAATGAATGCGGCAAAACCGTATGCCAAAGCAGCATTTCGCGTTAATCAGCCGCAGGATCTTGGCATTGCATTGGCACGCGCTATCCGGGTCTCTGTATCGGGTCGCCCTGGCGGAGTTTATCTTGATTTGCCAGCAAATGTCCTGGCCGCGACGATGGAAAAAGACGAAGCGTTAACCACGATTGTTAAAGTTGAAAATCCGTCGCCAGCATTATTGCCATGCCCGAAGTCAGTCACTAGCGCAATTTCGCTTTTAGCAAAAGCTGAACGGCCATTAATTATCCTTGGCAAAGGCGCGGCGTATTCACAAGCTGATGAACAGCTTCGTGAATTTATTGAAAGTGCTCAGATTCCATTCCTGCCAATGTCTATGGCGAAAGGGATCCTTGAAGATACGCATCCACTTTCTGCGGCAGCTGCGCGTTCGTTTGCCCTGGCAAATGCTGACGTTGTCATGCTTGTTGGTGCACGACTGAATTGGTTATTGGCACACGGTAAAAAAGGATGGGCGGCAGATACACAGTTTATTCAACTGGATATTGAACCGCAGGAAATTGACAGCAACCGCCCCATTGCTGTGCCAGTCGTTGGTGATATTGCATCCAGTATGCAAGGTATGCTGGCAGAACTGAAACAAAACACATTTACGACTCCACTGGTATGGCGCGATATTTTAAATATCCACAAGCAGCAAAATGCACAAAAAATGCATGAAAAATTAAGTACAGATACTCAACCATTAAATTACTTTAATGCATTAAGTGCTGTGCGCGACGTATTGCGCGAGAACCAGGATATTTATTTAGTTAATGAAGGTGCAAATACCCTGGATAATGCACGAAATATTATTGATATGTATAAACCACGTCGTCGTCTGGATTGTGGTACCTGGGGTGTCATGGGCATCGGTATGGGCTATGCCATCGGTGCTAGCGTGACTTCTGGTTCTCCGGTTGTCGCCATTGAAGGTGATAGTGCTTTTGGTTTCAGTGGGATGGAAATTGAAACGATTTGTCGATATAACCTGCCGGTGACGATCGTTATTTTTAATAATGGCGGCATCTACAGAGGAGACGGTGTTGATCTCAGTGGCGCTGGTGCACCATCACCAACGGATCTGTTGCACCATGCAAGGTATGACAAATTAATGGATGCGTTTCGTGGCGTTGGCTATAACGTCACCACGACAGATGAACTTCGTCATGCTTTAACCACCGGTATTCAGTCGCGCAAACCGACCATTATTAATGTGGTCATCGACCCTGCAGCAGGAACTGAAAGTGGCCATATTACCAAACTTAACCCAAAACAAGTCGCTGGTAATTAAATACTGACATCGTCTCCTCTTGCCAACTCATTATGCGATGGTGAGGGGACCCTTATCGGAAATACTATTATGCTAACATTTTTTATTGGCGATTTATTGCCTATTATCGTAATCATGCTGTTGGGTTATTTTAGCGGCAGACGAGAAACATTTTCAGAAGATCAAGCTCGGGCATTTAATAAACTGGTATTAAACTACGCGCTTCCTGCGGCTCTATTTGTATCTATTACTCGGGCAAACAGGGAAATGATTTTTGCGGACACTCGTCTGACCCTTGTATCACTTGTGGTTATTGTCGGATGTTTCTTTTTCTCCTGGTTCGGTTGCTACAAATTTTTTAAACGTACCCATGCAGAAGCAGCTGTATGTGCATTAATTGCAGGTTCACCTACCATTGGATTCCTGGGGTTTGCAGTTCTCGATCCTATTTATGGTGATTCCGTATCAACAGGTTTAGTGGTAGCAATTATTTCTATTATTGTTAACGCAATTACTATTCCTATTGGTCTGTATTTGCTGAATCCTTCTTCAGGAGCGGATGGTAAGAAGAATAGTAATCTGAGCGCATTAATTTCTGCGGCAAAGGAGCCAGTAGTATGGGCACCTGTTCTGGCAACGATCCTGGTGTTGGTTGGGGTAAAAATTCCGGCAGCATGGGACCCAACCTTTAATCTGATTGCGAAGGCTAACTCAGGGGTAGCGGTATTCGCTGCGGGGTTGACTCTGGCTGCACATAAATTCGAGTTCAGTGCCGAAATTGCTTATAACACCTTCCTGAAGCTGATTCTGATGCCACTGGCACTGCTTTTCGTTGGTATGGCATGTCATTTGAACAGCGAACATCTGCAGATGATGGTACTGGCAGGCGCATTACCGCCGGCATTCTCCGGAATCATTATTGCCAGCCGGTTTAATGTCTACACCCGTACTGGTACAGCGTCATTGGCTGTGAGCGTACTGGGCTTTGTCGTCACGGCTCCCTTGTGGATTTATGTCAGTCGACTGGTTTCATAATTAATCATGTTATTGATTTTACATAAATGCCGAAGTGTCTTTTCACCTTCGGCTTTTTTCAAGGCATAAGCAAATGACAAATAATGAAAGCAAAGGCCCGTTTGAAGGCTTATTAGTTATCGATATGACACATGTCCTTAATGGACCTTTCGGAACTCAACTTCTTTGTAATATGGGCGCAAGGGTAATTAAAGTTGAGCCGCCGGGTCATGGTGATGATACCCGCACATTTGGTCCCTATGTGGATGGACAGTCACTCTATTACAGTTTTATTAATCATGGCAAAGAGAGTGTGGTTCTTGATTTAAAGAATGATCACAATAAAAGTATATTTATAAATATGCTCAAACAAGCTGATGTATTAGCTGAGAATTTTCGCCCAGGTACAATGGAAAAACTGGGGTTTTCATGGGAAACGCTTCAAGAAATCAACCCGCGCCTCATATATGCTTCATCGTCAGGTTTCGGACATACCGGTCCGCTAAAAGATGCTCCTGCCTACGATACCATCATTCAGGCAATGAGCGGGATAATGATGGAAACAGGATATCCTGATGCTCCGCCAGTGCGCGTTGGTACATCTCTTGCGGATCTATGCGGCGGTGTCTATTTATTCAGCGGAATAGTGAGTGCACTTTATGGCCGTGAAAAGAGCCAGAGAGGGGCGCATGTCGATATAGCGATGTTTGATGCCACGCTGAGTTTTCTGGAGCATGGTCTGATGGCATATATCGCGACAGGGAAGTCACCACAACGTCTGGGAAATCGCCATCCCTACATGGCACCTTTTGATGTTTTCAATACTCAGGATAAGCCGATTACGATTTGTTGTGGTAATGACAAGCTTTTTTCTGCGTTATGCCAGGCACTGGAGCTTACGGAACTGGTTAATGATCCCCGATTTAGCAGCAATATTTTACGCGTACAAAACCAGGCTATTCTTAAACAATATATTGAGCGGACGTTAAAAACGCAGGCAGCTGAAGTTTGGTTAGCCAGAATACATGAAGTTGGTGTACCCGTCGCGCCGTTATTAAGTGTGGCTGAGGCCATTAAATTGCCACAAACTCAGGCGAGAAATATGTTGATTGAAGCCGGGGGAATAATGATGCCGGGTAATCCGATAAAAATCAGCGGCTGCGCGGACCCGCATGTTATGCCGGGAGCGGCAACGCTCGACCAGCATGGGGAACAAATTCGCCAGGAGTTCTCATCATAAATGTAAGATGTGCTGGTAAATAGCTCCCACATTTGAACATTGTGGGAGCCGCTATTTAGTCATTTTTCTGACAGAAAACAGCAATCTCCTGGTCCAGCTCTGCAATGTGTTCTTTTACAGAGTTCAGCAACTGAAGAATTTCAGGCTTACTGTCATCTGAAACAGGTGTTATTTCTAACTGATGGCTAATATTAATCAACTTTTGCAAATTCAGGATGTTAGCCGCACCGTGGATGCGATGAATACACTGATGGAAAGTTCTGTTATCGCCAGCTTCTAGTGCTTGAAACGCAGCGGGTAGATCTTTATGCGTTTCATGCTGGAAAGTCATGAGAATCTCCTGCATCAGTTGTAGATCGTTCGCCGTATTATTTTTCAGGGCTTCGATATCAAGGTGGCGATACTGAGGTGCAATATGCGCAACTTGGTGTAACTGACTTAAATGTGTTTTCAGTACATCCAGGGTCAACGGTTTGAACAAACATAAGTTCATGCCGCAACTTAACCCTTTTTCACGTTCGTTAGCCTGTGCGTTGGCTGTAAGCCCCCAGATGGGTAAGGAAGAATTTTGCTCACGGAGTTTGCGAGTCAACTCAAAACCATCCATATTCGGCATATTAACGTCAGTAATAAGCAGATCATAATGTTGCATACTGACTTTGTGTAGCGCTTGCACACCATCAGTGGCTTCATCAACATCATATCCTAATAGATTTAGCTGGCGTTTGAGTAATAGCCTGTTGGTCGGATGATCATCCGCGATTAATATGCTCAACTTTTCAGGTAGTGTGATGGGTTGTTCTGCTTTTGCCTCGACAGTCGCCACTTGCTGGCTAATTTCTACCGGGATTGTGATCGTAAATGTTGTTCCTATGCCTGGATGACTTTCTAATGACAAATCGCCCTGCATATTTTTAATTAATTCTTTGCAGATCATTAAGCCTAAACCAGAACCTGTTTGCTGACGACCTGCACTTGTTTGGCTGTAGCGTTTAAACAGTTGTTGTTGTTCTTCCTGCGATAATCCACTTCCAGAATCCATAATCGTCATTTTGATAACAGCGTGGTTGTCATCAATGTGACCCAGGGAGGTCGTAATTTTTACTGCCCCCTCGGTGGTAAATTTGAGAGCATTACTCAGTAAATTTGATAAGACCTGCTTAAACGCCTGAGGGTCGATCTTAACCAGGTAATGTTCAGGAAACGTACTGCTGCAACTTAATGCGATCGATTTGCTTGCAGCAATCGCACCGAAAGAGTGACAAGTGTTCTGGACTAAAGTAGGGATATCGACCCATTGTGGTTGAAGTTGATAGTTACCCGATTCAATTTTGTCGACATCAAGGATTTCACCAATTAAGCCGAGGAGTGATTGTCCGGTGGCGTAGGCAAGTGAAATCGCCTCCACCCGTTGCTCCTTGCTAAGACCAGAACCCGACAGAAGTTCCAGGAAGCCCATAATAGAGCTTATTGGTGTTCTTATTTCGTGACTCATCGTTGCCAGAAACTGACTTTTTGCTACGGTAGCCTTTATCGCTTTATTTTTTTCTACCTCGAGTGCATTAATTAGATCACGCGTTTCAGTAATATCTTGCCAACCACAAATATATACTGCATTGTCACTTGCAGGAAGATTGCATAATGTATGCCAGTGATTAATGCATCTTTTCTCGATGCCATTATCAATTTCAAATACCTGTGTGTATATTGTTCGATTTTCTTTCGTTTCTGCTGTGACTTCATGCGCATTAGAAAAAACATCTTTAAAGGGTGAGTCACTGTTTTCTAATGGTAACATTGCATTTTTGTAGTAATCCGCAGTGAAATAATGTTCAAAAGCACTATTATGACTAATGACATTACCTTGCCAGTTTACAACATAAGTTGGATTCGGTAAGGAATCCGAGAGTGCTTTTCGGAATGATATTTGGTTTTCTAAATCACCCTGAATGACTTTACGACGACGAACTGAGCGTAACAGGTAGAATCCCCATAAAAGGCTACTGCCAACTAATAAAACGGATAATGTCGTAACAATATAAAATTGCTCGCTATATAGGTCCCATGTGTCAATGGTCACATTGGGCATTTTAATCCATTTTTCCGTCAGGCGCAGAACTTCGCTTGGGGGAATTGCATTCAGTGCTTTATTAATAATATCCTTAAGTTCCGGTTCTCCGCGAGGAAAAGCGAACGAAAGCGATGCATTCGGAACGCCAGGAATAAGAAAATGATAAAGTTCATTAGGATAGTAATGATCGATCATGTAACGCGAATTTAGCTGTGTCGCGACCAGAGCATCAAGTTCACCTTCCTTAACCTTGTGAAATGCAGCGCTGGCATTATCGACCTGTATCCATTCAACCTCCGGATACATCTCTTTTAATTGCGAATGCAGCTCATAATAATATGGAATGGCAACTTTCATTCCTTTTTTTAATGTTTGTTCACTGTCAGGCGCTTTTTGCATGACAAAAACGTAAGGCGTTGTTATGAAGGCTTCAGCAAATAAAACATTATTTTCTCGATCTTCACTATAAATAGCGCCAGGTATTATATCCCATCCTCCGGGGCTAAGCTGTGTTCCAGCATGGATATTGTGTGAAACGGTGATCGGAGAAAAATTTAAACCTGTTTGCAAGGTAATAATATTAAGAATGTCCCCCATAACGCCCCGAACCGAGCCATTTTCATCCGTCATAGAATAGGGGGGCGAGTAAGGATTTTCCAGCACCTTTAAATTGGGATGCTGCTTAATCCACTGTTTTTCATGTTCAGTGAGTTCTAATGGTTTGTTCAGAAAGGCCAGGTTTCCTGTATCAAGCCAATTTTGTGATACTTCATAGCGAACTTCATTTGTTAAAGCATCAACAAATCTATTGAGTACTTCATTAAGAATGACAGATTCTTTTCTGGTCAAGAAAAAATTATATTGACGCGGCGAGTTATAATATTTCACTACATTTAAGGAGTGAGTGAAATAGCGGGAAATCATACTGCTGGTAATGATGTTACTACCAATAAAGTAATCATTGTGCCCAGCTGAGACGGATGCTAATGCCTGATATAAATTTGTAAAAGAGATAATTGTTGCTTTTGGAAATGATTGATGAATTACCTCGTCTGGGGGGTAATTTGCTACCCGAGCAATATTTACTGGTTTTGGTGAGGTAAGCGGTCGCATTGAGTCGTGAAGGGTGGTTACCAGCGCCGGAAAGGTAATTATCAATGGTTTGGTTGCAGCAATGTCATTATTAAGAGGCGGCGAAGTAACTAAATGTGATAACACTATATCGACTTCACCTTCTGCAAGCGCGTCCATTGCTTTTTGATGATCTGCGTATTCCCGGAGTGTTAATTTGATATTTAACGCTCTTTTTAAAAGATTTAAATAATCAGCATTAATACCACGAACCCGTTGCTGCGAATCGGTATGCAACAACGTAGCCGTTTGGGACTTATGTACTGCAATCACAAGATTTTTTTTGCTCGCTAACCAACGTAATTCCTTGTTGCTCAGACGTAGTGGATCAAGTGTGACACGGTTGTTACTACTGATGCCACGATATTCGATGTAATCTTCGTCTGCGAAACTTATGGTCGACCAAAGACCACAACAGAGAAGAAAAATATAGGGTAAAAACTTCATGTGGTTAGCCGATTTTGTTACGTTGTGCGAATGTGTAAAGATCCATCAGTGATTTACATTCTAATTTTTCCATCAGGCGACTTTTATAAGTGCTGACAGTTTTGTTGCTGATGAACATTTTTTCAGCAATGTCATTATTATCCTTGCCATCAAGAATATACCGCATGACACTAATTTCTTGTTTCGATAAGGAGTCGAGTTTTTGCTGGTCGGACGTTAAACTTCCAACAAACCGGTTGAGAGAGAAGGGGAAATAGCAGTAGCCATTTTTTGCAGCTTCAATAGCCGCAATGATATTGTTCATGCCTTCTTTTTTACTCACGAAACCATTAGCGCCAGCATCAGCACAATGTTTCCCGTAAAAATGGTCATTTTTAGCGGAGACGATAATAATAATTCCGCTATATTGGCGCTTCCTCAGCGTTTCTAACACCTGGATACCGTTAACTCCGGGGATATCGACATCAATGATGACGATATCAGGCTTAAGTGTTTCCACCCGCTGAACGGCACTTCCGCCTTCAGTCAACTCTGCTAAGATTTCAATATCGTTTTTGATCAATAAATTACGAATTGCTGCGATAGCAAGAGGATGGTCATCAATAATTATTGCGTTCATAGATTATTCCCTTTGCAATGAAGCATCTCCCTTCTCCCTGTAGTAATACAGACATAAGGCGTCATCTCATTTTCTCAATAAAAATAAGAAAATCTGAGCTTCCTTTAAGATAATTCGACAAGTATACCATATAAATAGTCGGCATAAATGAAATGTCAACAATAAAATCAGGGATTGTACCGATGATTTATAGTTTCAAGTTGGCACTATAAGTCTTCTTACTAATCCTACAGGCGTAAGAATTGTATTGCAAAAGCCACGGTTTAGTCCTCTGTTGTTTTTTTTGCACCTCATTTAAATTAGGCCCCCAACGTTCCTGGGATAATGTGCAACACATGCACTGTGTTTGATATGAAGAATGAATGCTCTTTTCATTCAATTCATAAATTTCATCTATGAGAAATGAGAGATAATAGTGGAACAGATTAATTCAAATAAAAAACATTCTAACAGAAGAAAATACTTTTCTTTATTGGCGGTAGTTTTATTTATTGCGTTTTCAGGTGCCTATGCCTATTGGTCAATGGAATTAGAAGACATGATTAGTACAGATGACGCCTATGTCACGGGGAATGCAGATCCAATTTCTGCACAAGTCTCAGGTAGTGTCACTGTCGTTAATCATAAAGATACGAACTACGTTCGACAAGGTGACATTTTAGTTTCACTGGATAAAACTGATGCCACTATCGCACTCAATAAAGCTAAAAATAATCTGGCAAATATTGTTCGGCAAACGAATAAACTATACTTACAGGATAAACAATACAGTGCCGAAGTCGCTTCAGCACGTATTCAGTATCAACAATCTTTAGAAGATTATAACCGTCGAGTGCCGTTAGCGAAGCAGGGGGTTATTTCAAAAGAAACGCTGGAGCATACCAAAGATACGTTAATAAGTAGCAAAGCGGCATTGAATGCCGCTATCCAGGCTTATAAAGCGAATAAAGCTTTAGTAATGAACACACCATTAAACCGTCAGCCACAAGTCGTTGAAGCGGCGGATGCAACTAAAGAAGCCTGGTTGGCGCTTAAACGTACGGATATTAAGAGTCCGGTTACCGGCTATATTGCCCAGAGAAGTGTTCAGGTCGGCGAAACAGTGAGCCCCGGACAATCGTTAATGGCTGTCGTACCGGCACGTCAAATGTGGGTTAATGCCAACTTTAAAGAAACACAACTCACGGATGTACGGATTGGTCAATCGGTCAATATTATCAGCGATCTTTATGGTGAAAATGTTGTGTTTCATGGTCGGGTGACAGGGATCAATATGGGAACCGGCAATGCGTTCTCCTTATTACCTGCACAAAATGCGACAGGGAACTGGATCAAAATCGTTCAGCGTGTACCGGTTGAAGTTTCTCTTGATCCAAAAGAACTCATGGAACACCCCTTGCGTATTGGTTTATCGATGACAGCAACTATTGATACGAAGAACGAAGACATTGCCGAGATGCCTGAGCTGGCTTCAACCGTGACCTCCATGCCGGCTTATACCAGTAAGGCTTTAGTTATCGATACCAGTCCGATAGAAAAAGAAATTAGCAACATTATTTCGCATAATGGACAACTTTAATGGCAATCACTAAATCAACTCCGGCACCATTAACCGGTGGGACGTTATGGTGCGTCACTATTGCATTGTCATTAGCGACATTTATGCAAATGTTGGATTCCACTATTTCTAACGTCGCAATACCGACAATATCTGGCTTTCTGGGAGCATCAACAGACGAAGGCACCTGGGTTATCACCTCGTTTGGTGTAGCAAATGCCATTGCGATCCCTGTTACTGGCAGGTTGGCACAAAGAATAGGCGAATTAAGATTATTTTTACTTTCAGTCACTTTTTTTTCGCTGTCTTCATTAATGTGTAGCCTATCGACCAATCTTGATGTGCTGATATTTTTTAGAGTCGTTCAGGGGCTAATGGCGGGGCCGTTAATTCCACTGTCACAGAGTTTATTATTAAGGAATTATCCGCCAGAAAAAAGAACATTTGCTCTGGCATTATGGTCAATGACCGTGATTATCGCTCCGATATGTGGGCCGATATTGGGCGGTTATATTTGTGATAACTTTAGCTGGGGTTGGATATTTTTAATCAATGTCCCTATGGGGATTATCGTCCTGACATTATGCTTAACCTTACTTAAAGGAAGAGAAACTGAGACTTCACCGGTCAAAATGAATCTACCAGGACTGACCCTGTTAGTGCTCGGTGTTGGTGGCTTGCAAATTATGCTTGATAAAGGGCGCGATCTGGATTGGTTCAACTCGAGTACAATAATAATATTAACAGTAGTATCAGTTATTTCTCTGATCTCTTTAGTCATTTGGGAGTCGACCTCAGAGAACCCGATTCTTGATCTCAGTTTGTTTAAGTCCCGTAACTTCACCATTGGTATTGTGAGTATCACATGCGCGTATTTATTTTACTCTGGAGCGATCGTCCTTATGCCGCAGTTACTCCAGGAAACGATGGGGTATAATGCGATATGGGCCGGACTTGCTTATGCGCCCATCGGCATCATGCCACTATTAATTTCACCTTTGATAGGACGTTATGGCAACAAAATAGACATGCGGTTGTTAGTGACATTTAGTTTTTTGATGTATGCGGTTTGCTATTACTGGCGTTCTGTGACATTTATGCCAACGATTGATTTTACAGGCATCATTTTGCCGCAGTTTTTTCAGGGATTCGCCGTTGCCTGTTTCTTTTTACCCTTAACAACGATTTCGTTTTCAGGCTTGCCAGATAATAAATTTGCCAATGCCTCGAGTATGAGTAATTTTTTTCGTACCTTGTCAGGATCAGTTGGTACGTCGTTGACAATGACGCTGTGGGGACGACGCGAATCGTTACACCATAGTCAGTTGACAGCAACCATCGATCAATTTAACCCCGTGTTTAATTCATCGTCACAAATTATGGATAAATATTATGGTTCGCTTTCAGGAGTTCTTAATGAAATTAATAATGAAATAACCCAGCAGTCACTTTCTATTTCTGCAAATGAGATTTTCCGTATGGCGGCTATTGCTTTTATCTTACTTACGGTTTTGGTTTGGTTTGCGAAACCGCCGTTTACAGCGAAAGGCGTTGGGTGATGATAAAAGGAGGGGGTTATAGCGGGTAAGACCGGGGATCTTAAGTCTGCGCCATCGGCAGCATCGCTCACCCAGGGAAAGGATTGCGATGCTGCGTTGAAACGTTATTAACGGCCTTTTGCCAGATATTGATTCATCTCTTCTTCCGGCACCATTCCACCTCCCGTCGCCCACACCAGATGAGTGGTATTACGCAGTTGTTCTGCGCTGAAACCGTGCATCTGTTGGTAACTTACTGATGCACACACGCGCTGAGGTCCGGCCATACCCGCCAGTGCCGAAGGTTCAAGACGAATACCTTCTTCCTGCGCCAGCCAGCCAAGCATGTCATACATGGTTTGATCGCTAAGGGTATAGAAGCCATCCAGCAGACGCTCCATTGCCCGCCCGACAAAGCCTGATGCGCGACCAACTGCAAGGCCATCCGCTGCGGTAAGGTTGTCGATACCAATATCCTGAACAGAAATCTGATCGTGTAATCCTGTATGGACGCCTAACAACATACAAGGGGAGTGCGTTGGTTCGGCAAAAAAGCAGTGAACATGATCGCCAAACGCCAGTTTAAGCCCGAATGCGACGCCACCAGGACCACCGCCAACACCACACGGCAGATAGACAAACAGAGGGTTATCAGCATCGACGATACGGCCTTGCTGGGCAAATTGCGCTTTAAGACGCTGGCCAGCGACGGAATACCCAAGGAACAACGTGCGGGAATTTTCGTCATCAATAAAGAAACAGTTCGGGTCAGACTGCGCTGCTTTACGTCCTTCCTCGACGGCAACACCATAATCTTGCTCATATTCCACGACCGTAACGCCATGGCTGCGCAGTTTCGCTTTTTTCCATGCCCGGGCATCAGCAGACATATGAACTGTCACCTTAAAGCCAATGCGGGCGCTCATAATGCCGATTGATAACCCCAGATTTCCGGTTGAGCCCACAGCAATGCTGTATTGGCTAAAGAACTGTTTAAACTCCGGAGAAAGCAGTTTGCTGTAGTCATCATCAAGCGTCAGCAACCCCGCTTCCAGAGCCAGTTTTTCTGCGTGTGCCAGGACTTCATAAATCCCGCCGCGTGCTTTTATGGAGCCGGAAATGGGCAAATGGCTATCTTTTTTCAGTAACAGTTGCCCGCTGATCGGTTGCTGATATTCTTTTTCCAGCCGTTTTTGCATAGCTGGAATGGCAACCAGTTCTGATTCAATAATCCCCCCAGTGGCAGCAGTTTCAGGAAATGCTTTTGCCAGATAGGGTGCAAAACGGGATAAGCGCGCATGGGCGTCCTGAACATCCTGTTCGGTCAGGCCAACATAAGGTAAACCTTCAGCCAATGAGGTCGTGCCAGGATTAAACCAGGTGGTTTCTTTAAGAGCAACCAGATCCTTTACCAACGGATACTGGGCGATGAGCGAGTTCATTTTAGCGTTTTCCATAGTACGTCTCTTTGCGCTTAGATGATAAATGACAGCAGGAATGTGCCCGCCAGAGCGACGACTGAAGCGATAAATGTCGCTGTCGTATAGTATTTAAATGTTTCATTGAGCGTAGCGCCGCAATATTGCTTCACTAGCCAGAAAAGCGAGTCCGTAACGATAGTGCAGCCAATTGCACCTGAACCGATAGCAATCGCAATAATTTCCGGGCTGATGTCGGGATACAGCGGCAGCATGGGTGCAACAATTGCCGTTGCCCCCATCATTGCCACGGTAGCGGAGCCCACTGCCGCATGCAGAATAAGAGCCACTAACCAGGCCAGAAGAATCGGGTGCATATGCATATTGGAGAGAATAACTGCCAGCGTATCAGCGAGACTGCTGCTTTTTAAAATGGCGTTGAATGCGCCTCCGGCCCCGATAATCAGCAAAATATTAGCAATAGAACCGAAGCCATTTTCCGTATGTGTGAGCATCGTCCCCATGCTCATATGCTGGCGTATACCCAACACATAATAGGCGACAAACACGGCGATAAACATGGCAGTGATAGGGTTGCCAATAAACTCAACCAAGATATACAAACCACTCTCACGCGCCATATTCAATTCGGCAATCGTTTTAACCAACATCAGCGCAATGGGTAGCAGTATGGTGAATAACGTTGCGCCTAATGACGGTAGTGTTTTTTCATCGCGAACTTTGAGATCTGCAAACTCTGTGGGTACAGGTTTAAAGGGCAGTCGTTGACCCAGAAATTTAAGGAAAAGTGGGCCACCGATCAGTGATGCCATCAGCCCAACCAGCAAACCGTAGACGATCACCGAACCGATATCTGCGCCCAGCTTATTGGCAACATATAAAGCAGCCGGATGTGGAGGAACCACGCAGTGCACTGCCATCAATGCGGTACATAGCGGAATGGCAAGCTTTAATAATGAGGTATTGGTTTTTTTGGCAATTGAAAAAGCCAGAGGAATCAATAGCACGACGCCCACTTCAACAAACAGCGTGATGCCACAAATCAGGCCAACCAGCACCATAATGACATCAACTGAAAGCCAGCGGCAGCGTTGAAGTGTCAGACCAATTCTTTCTGCGGCCCCGGATACTTCCATCATTTTTCCCAGTATCGTGCCAAGGCTGATAACCGCTGCGAGGAACCCCAGCGTTCCGCCAATTCCACTTTCAATAGCATTTACCATATCCAGTGGCCCCATGCCCATCATCGTTCCCACGAAGAAGCTGGCCAGCAACAGCGCCAGAAACGGGTGGAATTTGAACTTCACGATGGTCAGTACAATTAACACGATGCTGATAAGCAGCGTGCTCACAACCCAGATTTGAGAGTGCATATCTCACCTTCCCCTGTGATTAACCTGATGATATTGGACAAAAAAACAACGCAGGCTGACAAACGATAAAATTTGCCTTTCACATGAGGTAAATTGCATCAATGGAGTGATTTACATCTAAAAATGAAGGTGAATTGAGATATGGTTCACTTTAGCTCATCTCATAGCTGAAATTTTGCCGCTATTTTTTTACACTTAAGCGAAAAATGAGGTGATTATGGAACCCCTTCGTGAAATAAGAAATCGGCTGCTTAACGGCTGGCAATTATCAAAAATGCATACTTTTGAAGTGGCTGCCAGGCATCAGTCCTTCGCCCTGGCGGCAGAGGAATTGTCGCTGAGCCCCAGTGCGGTAAGTCACCGTATCAATCAGCTGGAAGAAGAATTGGGCATTCAGTTGTTTGTTCGTTCCCATCGCAAAGTGGAATTAACGCACGAGGGGAAACGTGTTTATTGGGCGCTAAAATCGTCGCTGGATACCCTGAACCAGGAAATTCTTGATATCAAAAATCAGGAGTTATCGGGAACGTTAACTCTGTATTCCCGGCCCTCTATCGCCCAATGCTGGTTGGTGCCCGCATTAGGTGACTTTACACGCCGGTATCCGTCTATTTCGCTCACCGTGCTCACTGGTAATGACAACGTCAATCTGCAACGTGCCGGAATCGATTTGGCGATCTACTTTGATGATGCGCCGTCAGCGCAACTCACTCATCACTTTCTGATGGATGAAGAAATCCTGCCAGTATGTAGCCCGGAATACGCTCAAAGACATGCTTTAACCAACACGGTAATTAACCTGTGTCACTGTACGTTGCTCCATGACAGACAGGCATGGAGCAACGACTCCGGTACGGATGAATGGCATAGTTGGGCGCAACATTATGCGGTTAATTTGCCGACATCTTCTGGAATTGGCTTTGATCGTTCTGATTTAGCTGTTATTGCCGCGATGAATCATATTGGGGTGGCGATGGGAAGAAAACGCCTGGTACAAAAAAGGCTTGCCAGTGGTGAGCTCGTCGCGCCGTTTGGCGATATGACGGTGAAATGCCATCAGCATTATTACATCACCACATTACCGGGCAGGCAGTGGCCAAAAATTGAAGCGTTTATTACCTGGCTAAGAGAACAGGTAAAAACCACTTCATAATGAATAAAACCACGAGTTCCTGGTGTGCCTTATTCGGCCTGCTAGTTCGAATTTAATTTACGGTTTTTATGTGGTTTTAGGGATAAACACAAGGATGGTGTCCCCTGCAGGAATCGAACCTGCAATTAGCCCTTAGGAGGGGCTCGTTATATCCATTTAACTAAGAGGACAATGCGGCATGAGTATACCCGCTAATGGAGTGCGGGGTAAGTACGCTGCCGCTCGATTGCTTAAACCCTCGCCATTTATGCCGGGTTTTTATAATTTTTCTTAATGTTTTCCGCACGTTCTGCTTTTTGGCGTGCTTCTGCTTTACGCTTATTGCTCATGTCGTTACGAATCTGTGCATGACTCATTAACGCGAAGATAAAGGTGCCGCCGCAGATGTTCCCCGCTAAAGTAGGTAGTGCGAAGGGCCAGATGAAATCGCTCCAGTGCAGCGTACCGTTAAACACCAGATAGAGGATTTCAACAGAACCGACCACGATATGGGTGGTGTCACCCAGGGCAATAAGCCAGGTCATCAATATAATCACCACAATCTTTGCCGCACCCGCTGCAGGAAACATCCAAACCATAGTGGCGATCAGCCAGCCGGAAATGATCGCGTTGGCAAACATCTCGCTGGGGGTGTTCTTCATCACATCCATGCCGATTTTGACAAATGCATCGCGAGTTTCTTCATTGAAGATAGGCATATATTCAAATGCCCACGCCGCAATACCTGTCCCGAGAATATTACCCAGCAGCACGACGCCCCATAACCGTATAAGTAAGCCGACGTTGCTCATTGTCGGTTTTTGCATGACGGGTAGTACCGCAGTCACGGTATTTTCGGTAAATAATTGCTGGCGGGCCATAATGACGATAATAAAACCAAAGGTATAACCGAGATTCTCCAGCAAGAAGCTGCCCGGCACACCTTCCAGTTCGACATGAAATATCCCTTTTGCCAGTAACGAAGCGCCCATCGACAGACCCGCCGCAATGGCTGACCACAGTAGCGCCATTGCGTCGCGTTCCAGCTCTTTTTCACCATCCTGGCGGATATGCTCATGAATTGCCATCGCCCGGGAGGGGAGTCGGTCTTCATCTATTTCTATTTTTTTGCCGCGCTCTTTTTCTTCGCTCTCAACTTCAATTTCGTCGCTGTGTTGATCAATTTTGTCGTTGTCCATGGTCTCTTCTCTTGAATTAGCACGTATAGCTAAAGCGTAGCGGCTTTTTTGCTCGCAACTGACGGGAGTTACTCTGAAAATGTAGAAAAGGCTGCGTTTGCCTTTTTCTGTTTCTATAGAATCAAGTAGCCTACAGGGCGGCGATTACCAGGCTATGATCAAATCAGCAAATCAGGGCGTCTGGACATCAGTTGACGTGCTGTTACAATCGCCCACACCTAAACAGGCGGATACGGTATCGTTCCGTCATGGATGGCAAACTGCATAAGCCATAAAAAAACAGGGAGACATTTATGAAGCTTCGCCTGTCGGCGCTTGCTCTGGGAACTACGCTTCTGGTGGGGTGTGCGAGTTCCGGTACAGATCAGCAAGGGCGTTCTGACCCGTTAGAAGGGTTCAACCGCACCATGTACAACTTCAACTTCAATGTATTAGACCCGTATATTGTTCGACCGGTCGCTGTCGCCTGGCGTGATTATGTTCCGCAACCGGCGCGTAACGGTTTGAGCAACTTTACTGGCAACCTTGAAGAACCTGCGGTGATGGTTAACTACTTCTTGCAGGGCGACCCTTATCAGGGGATGGTCCACTTTACCCGCTTTTTCCTGAACACCATTTTGGGGATGGGCGGTTTTATTGATGTTGCAGGGATGGCGAACCCGAAACTGCAACGGACTGAACCTCACCGCTTCGGTAGTACGCTTGGTCATTATGGCGTGGGTTATGGGCCTTACGTCCAGTTACCGTTCTACGGTAGCTTCACGCTGCGTGATGACGGTGGTGATATGGCGGATGGTCTTTACCCGGTTCTTTCCTGGCTGACCTGGCCGATGTCTGTGGGTAAATGGACGCTTGAAGGGATAGAAACTCGTGCGCAGTTGTTGGATTCCGATGGTCTGCTGCGTCAGTCGTCCGATCCTTATATTATGGTGCGCGAAGCGTACTTCCAGCGTCATGATTTCATTGCTAATGGCGGCGAACTCAAACCGCAGGAAAATCCGAACGCACAAGCGATTCAGGATGATTTAAAAGATATTGATTCTGAATAAGAAACAAATAAAAAAGGTGAGTCGCAAAACTCACCTTTTTTGTTGTTATCCCTCAATTACCACAAGTAAAAGGAGATAAACCGACAATGACCCGGACGTAATGATGTAAAAATACTGATGTTCGTCACTGACTATTTCCGATATTCAGGCGTTGAAAAATCAAAAAACTGGAAATAATTTTAAATATCATCAAAATTAACACCTGGCGCAGATAGTTGATTAATTTCATTTTGATATTTCGCCTGGCGATTTTGAAGTCTTTTTTCAACGTTATCTTCGAGATCCTTAAAGTCTTTGTATTTATTTTCAGGATGGTCAACGTCAACTTTGTTAGCGAATAAATTAGAAATTATTTCTTTTACATTATCGCGTCTAAATTTTGCATCGTCCACTTGAAAATTATATCTTATTGCTCGACCTAAACGTTTAAAAACTTCGTTAGGTTCTCTCAGTCTTTCCCCGTTGAGCTCGTTTATAACCTGATGATCGGAACCTGTTGCAAATGATTCTGCCATGATAGCTTTACTGCTTTCAAACCACGCTGAAGCACTCCTGGCGTTTTCACTACAATATTGGGTGAGACTATCACCATTAATACGAATTCCTCTTTGAATGTGGTAGTCGTCCTGATCGTAGTAACCGAGAGATAAGTAATCATTTCCGTTTTTATTTTTAATTACAATAGCGAGAGAGTCGCCTTTTTTATCTTTACCGTACCAGGTAAATAAGTCCGTTGGTTCGCTTTTCCCGCTCTCATCAAATTCCGTTACCGTATGTCTGAGTTTGTGTGATATCTTATCGAAGATAAAACCAGGATCTCCATCATATATTTCTTTTAATGCGCTGAAGATCATTTCCTTGTTATTGATATCATGAGTCTTCTCAACTATGTTGTCATTAATGATAGTACGGACGAGTTCTTTGTCTTTATAGTTCGCAGGTAATTCTATTGGTTCTTGGTTGTCGATACCAATAGTAATATGGTCTGTATCATTGGAGTCAATATCAATATAAGTAACTGAGGAATTATTAATATTAAATCTATAAGGATCGTCGTTTACTCGTATGGCGTTTTTTATAAGCTCAAGTAGATGTTTAATACAGGTGCTTATTCCTTCCTTACCATTAAAAAGGTTTTTGAACTCTTGTACTAATCCATTAACTTCATCATTGTTATTTTCATTGATGGATTCTGGGTAAGCTGCGCTGGTATTGTTGATTGAAATAGATGGTAGCATGATTTTATTCCATTTTGACTGATTTGTTACAAATATATATTACCTAATGAAATAGACTATCAAAAAACGCTCATTTATTTAGAACCTATCTTTAATTTGAGTGTATGAGCGCACAATAGCCAGGGGGGGGGGGGTATCCTGGAAATGCAGAAAAGTAAACTCTTTGAGAAGGACGAGCAGAACGCCTGAAAATATGCCTTTCCCTTCAGGTTTGTCTGTGGATACCGCTTATTGATTTGAAAGGGCAAGCTGCCAACAGGCTGTTTGCAAAACTCAGGAGGTAAGCAATGAGGACACTACTTTCGGTGAAGTGGGGGAGTTAAAGTCACCTGCTATGCAGGTGACTTTATCCAGGCGAACGCGTTATCAGAACGCGTAGTTAAAGTTAGTACCGAACAGCCAGGCTTTACCTTCAGACTCGAACTGGTATGGGCCTTCGTTAATTTTCACGCTCTGACCGTGCATATAAGAAACACCAACGTCGACTGAAGCATCTTTATTAAATGCGTAAGTCGTACCTGCACTCAGCCAGAAACGGTCCTGGTCCGGAATGGAAATAGAACGATTCTGAGCCGGAACTGGGCTGTCATCAAAGGCGATACCGGTACGGAAGGTCCAGTTATCATCGTAGTAATAAGTGGTACCCAACGCGATGCGGTAAGCATCTTTAAAGCCTTCATGTTTCTGGAACAGCGTGTCGCCACTGGTTGAGGTCGCTTTCAGCTGCTGGAACTGACTCCAGCTGGTGTAAGCCAGGCTATAGTGAATCGCCCACTGTGGATCAACACGGTTATAACCCGACACTTCCCACATTTCAGGCAGGTTCAGCGTCAGATAACCCGATTGCGTTGCGCCACCTGTCGCGGTAGGAATTGGCAAACCGTAGTTATTAAACGCGCGATTAAGATCGCTGCTGTAGTTACCTTTGAAGTCAATTTTCACTTCAGAACGGTAGGTCAGTGCATAGCGGTTATTTTTATCCAGTTCATACAGGATTCCGGCGTTCCAGCCAAAGCCCCACTGGTTACCGTTCAGATGAGCGATTTTGGTATTACTGTCAATACCGTTGGCGGTAGCTGCCAATGCTTGCCCTTGCTGAGTTTGGCCAGCAGGAGATTGCATAATCTGACCGGCAACCAGCTGCCCCAGATCGCCTGCGAAACGTTCAATTTTCGCGCGAGCGTAGACGGCGTTGAAACCAAGACCAAAGCTCCATGCATTATTTAAGCGATACGCACCGCTTAAGTTCAGGTTCATGGTTTCAAGGTCGGTTGTACCCCCGACAGAGCCGCCTGCATAAGTATCGTTAAACTCTGTTGCCAGGCCATAGTTAGAGGTAATAGAAGCGCCCCAACCAAATTGGTCGTTAATCGGTGCAACAAAGTGCATGTTCGGAACCCATGCCGTAGGCGCGATGTTATCGGCTTTCAGGCTACGACCAGATGGAGACGTTCCGCTGATATTTACATCCGGATCAATATAAACCGCACCCGCAGAAAATGCCGGGCGGTCAAACATGGTAATCAATGCGGGGTTACGGCTAACGTTACCTGCATCATCGGCAATTGCGCCTTCCCCTGAATAAGCCCGGCCCAGGCCAGAGGAAGAAAATTCGTTTAACTGAAAGCCTGCCGACCAGGCCTGGGTGGAGATAAGTGCCACTGCGACTGCGAGAGCAGACTTTGTAAACAGGGTTTTCTGGCTCATGACCATAACCTCAATGATTTATTTTTATACAAACTATGTTACGTGCTGTAACAGGAGCGCGAAGTGTAGGGTCTGAGGTACATCTTAGAAATCAGACCAGTGGCGAGAGTATAGGTCGGACCAGCTGGAATGTTGCAAGTATGTTTCTATCTTTTTTCAAATATGATCTAAGAAACGCGATCCAGCTGGCAAAATTTGGAGGTGGCGCACTCATGGATTCGGGTGAATTTTGTTTTAGATCATTTTTAAGTGTGATTTCGGTCACTTATCCGATTTTGCAGAATTAACAACTGGAGCAGCACTTTCCGGAAGCGTAAAATATCCACAACGTTTATCTGGCACCTTGGGTGCACATACAGAGGAAATCAACGATGAGTAAATGTAGTGCTGATGAAACCCCGGTTTGCTGCTGTATGGATGTTGGCACCATTATGGACAACTCCGACTGCACCGCGTCTTACAGCCGCGTGTTTGCAAACCGCGCAGAAGCAGAACAAACGCTGGCGGCGCTGACTGAGAAAGCCCGTAGCGTGGAATCCGAACCGTGCAAAATCTCCCCGACTTTCACTGAAGAGTCTGACGGTGTGCGCCTGGATATCGATTTCACTTTTGCCTGCGAAGCTGAAATGCTGATCTTCCAGCTGGGTCTGCGTTAATTCCTCTCGGGTACGTACGCCCCTGTCAGTTGCTGGCAGGGGCGTTTTCTTTTCTCTTCTTCTTTTCTCTCTGTGTCATAGCTCCCACTTTCCCTTTTCTCCGCTTGGCTAAATGTAAAAAAATGGTTAAGACTATGATCAGGTCAGACCACTTTATTTATTTTTTTACAGGGGAGTGTTATGGGTCAGGTTTTACCGCTGGTTACCCGCCAGGGCGATCGTATCGCCATTGTTAGCGGTTTACGTACGCCTTTTGCCCGCCAGGCGACGGCTTTTCATGGCATTCCCGCGGTTGATTTAGGGAAGATGGTGGTAGGCGAACTGCTGGCACGCAGCGAGATCCCCGCTGAAGTGATTGAACAACTGGTCTTTGGTCAGGTCGTACAAATGCCTGAAGCCCCCAACATTGCGCGTGAAATTGTTCTCGGTACGGGAATGAATGTGCATACCGATGCTTACAGCGTCAGCCGCGCTTGCGCTACCAGTTTCCAGGCAGTTGCAAACGTCGCAGAAAGCCTGATGGCGGGAACTATTCGAGCGGGGATTGCCGGTGGGGCAGATTCCTCTTCCGTATTGCCAATTGGCGTCAGTAAAAAACTGGCGCGCGTGCTGGTTGATTTCAACAAAGCTCGAATCATGAGCCAGCGCCTGAAACTCTTCTCTCGCCTGCGTTTGCGCGACTTAATGCCCGTACCGCCTGCGGTAGCAGAATATTCTACCGGCTTGCGGATGGGTGACACCGCAGAGCAAATGGCGAAAACCTACGGCATCACCCGAGAACAGCAAGATGCATTAGCGCACCGTTCGCATCAGCGTGCCGCTCAGGCATGGTCAGACGGAAAACTCAAAGAAGAGGTGATGACTGCCTTTATCCCTCCTTATAAACAACCGCTTGTCGAAGACAACAATATTCGCGGTAATTCCTCGCTTGCCGATTACGCAAAGCTGCGCCCGGCGTTTGATCGCAAACACGGAACGGTAACGGCGGCAAACAGTACGCCGCTGACCGATGGCGCGGCAGCGGTGATCCTGATGACTGAATCCCGGGCGAAAGAATTAGGGCTGGTGCCGCTGGGGTATCTGCGCAGCTACGCATTTACTGCGATTGATGTCTGGCAGGACATGTTGCTCGGTCCAGCCTGGTCAACACCGCTGGCGCTGGAGCGTGCCGGTTTGACGATGAGCGATCTGACATTGATCGATATGCACGAAGCCTTTGCAGCTCAGACACTGGCGAATATTCAGTTGCTGGGTAGTGAACGTTTTGCTCGTGAAGTACTGGGGCGTGCACATGCCACTGGCGAAGTGGACGATAGCAAATTTAACGTGCTTGGCGGTTCGATTGCTTATGGGCATCCCTTCGCGGCGACCGGCGCGCGGATGATTACCCAGACACTGCATGAACTTCGCCGTCGCGGCGGTGGATTTGGTTTAGTTACCGCCTGTGCTGCCGGTGGGCTTGGCGCGGCAATGGTTCTGGAGGCGGAATAATGGAAATGGCATCAGCGTTTACTCTTAATGTTCGTCTGGACAACATTGCCGTTATCACCATTGATGTTCCTGGTGAGAAAATGAATACCCTGAAGGCGGAATTTGCCTCGCAGGTGCGCGCCATTATTAAGCAACTCCGTGAAAACAAAGAGTTGCGCGGCGTGGTGTTTGTCTCCGCTAAACCGGACAACTTTATCGCCGGAGCAGACATCAACATGATCGGCAACTGCAAAACGGCGCAAGAAGCGGAAGCTCTGGCGCGGCAGGGCCAACAGTTGATGGCGGAGATTCATGCTTTGCCCATTCCGGTTATTGCCGCTATTCATGGCGCTTGCCTGGGCGGTGGGCTGGAGCTGGCGCTGGCGTGCCACGGTCGCGTTTGTACTGACGATCCTAAAACGGTGCTCGGTTTGCCTGAAGTACAACTTGGATTGTTACCCGGTTCAGGCGGCACCCAGCGTTTACCGCGTCTCATAGGCGTCAGCACAGCATTAGAGATGATCCTCACCGGAAAACAACTTCGGGCGAAACAGGCGTTAAAGCTGGGGCTGGTGGATGACGTCGTTCCGCACTCCATTTTGCTGGAAGCCGCTGTTGAGCTGGTAAAGCAGGATCGTCCATCTTCCCGCCCTCTACCTGTACGCGAGCGTATTCTGGCGGGGCCGTTAGGTCGTGCGTTGCTGTTCAAAATGGTCGGCAAGAAAACAGAACACAAAACTCAAGGTAACTATCCGGCGACAGAACGCATCCTGGAGGTTGTCGAAACGGGATTAGCGCAGGGCACCAGCAGTGGCTATGACGCTGAAGCACGGGCGTTTGGCGAACTGGCGATGACGCCGCAATCGCAGGCTCTGCGTAGTATCTTTTTTGCCAGTACGGACGTGAAGAAAGATCCCGGCAGTGATGCGCCGCCTGCGCCATTAAACAGCGTGGGGATTTTAGGTGGTGGCTTGATGGGCGGCGGTATTGCTTATGTCACTGCTTGTAAAGCGGGGCTTCCGGTCAGAATTAAAGATATCAACCCGCAGGGCATAAATCATGCGCTGAAGTACAGTTGGGATCAGCTGGAGGGCAAAGTTCGCCGTCGTCATCTCAAAGCCAGCGAACGTGACAAACAGCTGGCATTAATCTCCGGAACGACGGACTATCGCGGCTTTGCCCATCGCGATCTGATTATTGAAGCGGTGTTTGAAAATCTCGAATTAAAACAACAGATGGTGGCGGAAGTGGAGCAAAATTGCGCCGCTCATACCATTTTTGCTTCGAACACGTCATCTTTACCGATTGGTGATATCGCCGCTCACGCCGCGCGACCTGAGCAAGTTATTGGCCTGCATTTCTTCAGTCCGGTGGAAAAAATGCCGCTGGTAGAGATTATTCCTCATGCGGGTACATCGGCGCAAACCATCGCCACTACGGTAAAACTGGCGAAAAAACAGGGCAAAACTCCCATTGTCGTGCGTGACAAAGCCGGGTTTTACGTCAATCGCATCTTAGCGCCTTACATTAATGAAGCTATCCGCATGCTGACCGAAGGTGAACGGGTAGAGCACATTGATGCTGCGCTAGTGAAATTTGGTTTTCCGGTAGGCCCAATCCAACTTTTGGATGAGGTAGGAATCGACACCGGGACTAAAATTATTCCTGTACTGGAAGCCGCTTATGGAGAACGTTTTAGCGCGCCTGCAAATGTTGTTTCTTCAATTTTGAACGACGATCGCAAAGGCAGAAAAAATGGTCGGGGTTTCTATCTTTATGGTCAGAAAGGGCGTAAAAGCAAAAAACAGGTCGATCCTGCCATTTACCCGCTCATTGGCGCACAAGGGCAGGGGCGACTCTCCGCACCGCAGGTTGCTGAACGGTGTGTGATGTTGATGCTGAATGAAGCAGTACGTTGTGTTGATGAGCAGGTTATCCGTAGCGTGCGTGACGGGGATATTGGTGCGGTATTTGGCATTGGTTTTCCGCCATTTCTCGGTGGACCGTTCCGCTATATCGATTCTCTCGGCGCGGGCGAAGTGGTTGCAATAATGCAACGACTGGCCACGCAGTATGGTTCCCGTTTTACCCCTTGCGAGCGTTTGGTCGAGATGGGCGCGCGTGGGGAAAGTTTTTGGAAAACAACTGCAACTGACCTGCAATAAGAAGGTCAAAGCTATATGAATCCGCGCTGAATGGCGGAGTGTTGGTCAAAATGTAAACGCATATTGACTATACTTACGCCATTGAGGTAAAAAACAGCGTTTCATTCGGTGAATGGATAAGGCACAATGCCGGCCACCGTTTTCTTTCTCTGGTTTCAGATGAAAGAAAATGGGCGAATCTGGTTAACAAAAGCGGTGCAATATGCAAGTTTTTATCATGCGTCACGGCGACGCAGCCCTCGATGCCGCCAGTGATTCGGTTCGTCCTCTGACCACTAATGGTTGTGACGAATCTCGCCTGATGGCGAACTGGCTAAAAGGTCAAAAAGTGGAAATCGAACGCGTTCTGGTGAGCCCGTTCCTGCGAGCCGAGCAAACACTGGAAGAAGTAGGGGATTGTCTGAACCTGCCTTCCAGTGCAGAAGTTCTGCCGGAGTTAACGCCCTGCGGCGATGTTGGTCTGGTCAGTGCCTATTTGCAGGCGTTGACCAATGAAGGTGTTGCTTCGGTACTGGTGATCTCTCACTTACCGTTAGTCGGGTATCTGGTTGCCGAGTTATGTCCGGGCGAAACGCCGCCTATGTTTACCACCTCGGCCATTGCCAGCGTAACGCTTGATGAAAGCGGAAACGGCACATTCAACTGGCAGATGAGCCCGTGTAATCTGAAGATGGCAAAAGCTATCTGATGAGTTCCAAATTATGCCCAATGAGGTAGATTCATTGGGCATAATTGCTCATCAGGCAGCGGATATCTGTCAACCTCACTACTATCGAAGACTCTCCCCATATATAAATAAAACACTTTCTAATTTCATTCGGAAATTATTTTTCTGCGCGTATCTTGATTTTGCCCAAAGTAACATGTTGAAATGAATAATGTCTGTTTGACACTCATTGTCATTTATTAATACAGATAATAGAGAAAATAGAGTTGAATAATCAGGCAGGATGTAATTGAAACTTGATTAAATTCTGGCTATAGTGTTTATATATTATATTGTCAAAAGTGGATAAATGCCAATCGCATTATATGTTCATTGTTTGTTTTTTAAGCTGTTGATATTCATTATTGA